>UMKC01041847.1_pt1 | contig 24304 bp, 23 predicted proteins | sample 1966201 | NCBI WGS metagenome assembly UMKC01 (sample SAMEA4836166, study PRJEB28245) | human gut metagenome | biome: gut microbiome; material: fecal sample | place: Denmark | collected 2008 | reverse complement strand
CCTCGCCTTTGATCTTTGCCCAGTAGGCGCGGGCCGCCTGTTCGGTACGGTTGTCGCCGTAGGTGTAGTATTTCACGTCCTTGAGGGCATCCGGCAGATACTGTTGTTTGACCCAATGGTGGTCGTAGTCGTGAGCGTACTTGTAGTTCTGCCCTTTTACCAGAGCATCCTCGCCGTCAAAGTGCTTGTTCTGCAGCTGACGCGGGATGGGCCCGGTGCGCCCGGCCTGCACATCCGCGATGGCTGCATTGATGGCGTCATGGGCGCTGTTGGATTTGGGGCTGGTGGCCACCAGGATCACCGCGTCGGCCAGCGGCAGGCGTGCTTCCGGCAGACCCACCATGTTGGCCGCATCCACCGCCGCCTTGACGATGGGGATGATCTGCGGGTAGGCAAGGCCCACGTCCTCGCAGGCACACACCATCAGACGGCGGCAGGCCGAGGGCAGGTCGCCGGCTTCCAGCAGACGGGCCAGATAGTGCAATGCCGCGTCCGGGTCAGAGCCGCGCATGGACTTCTGGTAGGCCGACACGATGTCGTAGTGATCATCACCCTCCCGGTCGTACCGCATGGCCGTGCGGCGGGTGACCTGCCGGATCATATCCAGCGTGATGTGCCGGGCACCCTCTTCCACCGGGGCCGCCGTGACCGCAAAATCCAGGCAGCCCAGTGCCTTGCGCAAATCGCCGCCCGCACTCTCAGCAAGATAGGCACAGGCGTCCTCGTCCATGCGCACCGGGGTGTTCCCCCCTTCCGACAGCTTTTTGATGGCATTGTGCAGGCCCTGCTCCACGTCGGCGGCGGACAGGGATTTGAACTCGAACACCGTGCACCGGGACAACAGTGCATTATAGATGTAGAAATACGGGTTCTCGGTGGTGGATGCAATGAGGGTGACCGAGCCGTCCTCGATGCACTCCAGCAGGCTCTGCTGCTGCTTTTTGTTCAGGTACTGGATCTCGTCCAGATACAGCAGGATGCCGCCCGCCCCCGCCAGCGTACCGATGTCCTTGAGCACCGCCTTGATGTCGCCGGTGCCGCAGGAAGTGCCGTTGAGCTTGTGCAGGGTCATGCCGCTGTTCTCTGCGATGATGCGGGCCACTGTGGTCTTGCCGGTACCGGACGGGCCGTAGAAGATCATATTGGGGATGCGTCCGCTCTCGATGGTGCGGCGAAACACCCTGCCCGGGGCCAGCAGATGCTGCTGCCCGCACACATCTGCCAGCGTTTTGGGCCGCAGGCGCTGCGCCAGTGGTTCGTTCATTGTGTCTCCCTCCCATGCCGGGGAATACCCCAGTGTTTTTTATAGTATAGCGCATTTCTGCGCGGAGGACAAGAGATTTTCTGAAAATGATTCTCAGATAATTCCGGGCAGGCGTTTACAAACCGGTCGAAACATGCTATGATAAGGAAAACATTTTTTGCCGAAAGGAGGCGACGGTATGCCCGCCCGTAAAAAGGAGCCGGAAGATCTCACCGCCAAAAAGGAACTGGCGCTGGAGGTGATCGACCGGCTCAAAAAAGAATATCCGGATGCCGGCTGCACACTGGACTACGATCACGCATGGCAGCTGCTGGTCAGCGTGCGGCTGGCGGCCCAGTGCACGGACGCCCGGGTGAATATCGTAGTGGAAGACCTGTTTGCCCGCTACCCCAGCGTAGCCGCACTGGCCGCTGCCGAGCCGGAGGACATCGAGGCCATCGTCAAGCCCTGCGGACTGGGGCACTCCAAGGCACGGGATATCTCGGCCTGCATGCGCATGCTGCGGGACAAGTACAACTGCCAGGTGCCGACTACCTTTGAGGAGCTGCTGGCGCTGCCCGGCGTGGGCCGCAAGAGCGCCAACCTGATCATGGGGGATGTGTTCGGCGAACCGGCCATTGTCACCGACACCCACTGCATCCGTCTGTGCAACAAGATCGGCCTTGTGGACGGCATCAAGGAGCCGCAGAAGGTGGAAATGGCCCTGTGGAAGATCATTCCGCCGGAAGAGGGCAGCGACCTGTGCCACCGCTTTGTGATGCACGGCCGCGCTGTGTGCAATGCCCGCAAGCCGGAATGTGAGAAATGCTGTCTGAATGATATCTGCCGCTATGCCCGGGAACAGTCCGGCGCAGACACGGCGCAATAAGGAGGTATTTTTTATGATTACATTGACGATTCTGCTGATCATCACCCTGCTCTGCATTCTGGTGGGCTGTCTGATGGGCCTGTTCTCACTGGTGGGCGTGATCGCTTCTCTGGTCGCAGGCGTGCTGGTGGGTGCGCTGGCAGGCTATGTGGCCGGCCGCTTCATGGGTACCGAAACTTCACTCGGCCGCAACATCCTCATGGGCATCCTGGGCAGCTTTGTGGGCGAATTCGTGTTCGGCCTGTTCGGCATTTATGCCACCGGCAGCATCACGTCCTTTATCATTTCAGTCATCGGCGCCTGCATCTGCATCTGGATCGGGCAGAAGCTGTCGCACTGAGCGTTGACAAAAAGCCGTCCGACACTTGTTCTGGACGCAGTGTTGTGTTATAATCGCCGCAAGGATACTCCCAGGGCATCCGCAAGGTTGCTCAGCACAGACCTCGAGAGCTGTGTGGGAGTATCTTTTTTGCACATTTTCCAGAATGCCGTGTTTGACGACTTTCTTGTTCAGTGTTATAATATAGTTTAGCGCTCTCCCACAAGCTACCCCTGTTACCTTCGGGTCTCAGGTAGGTATCGTGGGGAGCTCTTTCTGTTTGTCGTACTTCAAAAAAGCCAGCAATTTGGACTCTTACCCGGACAGCCACATCGGCTGATTTTTTGCTCGCCGAATGTACTGTCCATTAAATCGCCCTCTTTTGACATGCATCCGACTTGCATTTTACTTGCATCGTAAGTTTTTTAATGGGAAATGGCGTAAAATAAGGCACTTTTCCGCGCAGAAGTGCCCTATAAAAGCGACGCAAAAAGACCCGGAAAAGCTAGGTCACAAGCCACTTTTCCGGGTCTTTTATGTTGGAGCTACTGGCCGGACTTGAACCGGCGACCTGCTCATTACGAGTGAGCTGCTCTACCAACTGAGCCACAGTAGCACATTGCATATTCTCTGCAACAGGCAATAGTTTACCATATTTCGGCCCGCCTGTCAAGATTGGATTTCCGTTCCGGTGCACATTTATAATGAGCCTGCTGTCCCGTGGTTTGTGCAGGGTTCTTCTTGCGTTTTTCCCGGTACTGTGCTATACTTCTCTGCGAACTGAACAAAAACAGCAGGTGCGTTCCGCCGCAGGCGCTTTGCCGCGGCAGGAACGTTAAAAGGGAAGCGGGTGCAAATCCCGCACGATCTCGTCACTGTGATAAGGGAGCCCGCGGCCCGGGTGCTTCTGGCACCGGCCACTGAAGCGTTGCTTTGGGAAGGCGGCGGCGGGCGCAGATCTTTCAGCCAGGAAACCTGCCTGCTGTTGGTACAGGAGCGCACCGCTCCGGACCACGAGGAATTGGTCGTGCCGAAAAGCCTATGGATCATGGGTCTTTTTGTGTTGCCATTCCGCAAGCAGAAAGGCCTTTTTTGTTTGCGGAAAACGCCCTTTCAGAGCCTTGTTCAGGGGTATGCAAACCGTTCTATACGAACAAAAAGGAAAGGAATTTATCATGAGAAAACGCAACATCCGCAAGGCTGCTGCCGCCCTGACTGCCCTGGCTCTGTGCGCCGGTGTGCTCAGCGGCTGCGGCGGCGCCGCATCCAGCACCGCTTCCAGCGCAGCAAGTTCTTCTGCCGCTGCCAGCAGCGAAGCATCCGGCGAGGACGCCGACGAGGCTGCCGCAAAGAACGTGGCAGACCTGATCGATGCCATCTATGTACAGGAGCGCAACGACAACACCGACGAGCAGTGTGCTGCTGCCAAGGCTGCCTGGGACGCTTTGACCGACGCTCAGAAGGAGCTGGTGGAAGGCGAAAATGCTGACCCCGATTATTTTGGCCGTGACACCGGCGATGCTTCCAAGGATGCCGCCCGCAACGAGGACAACATCGGCGAGAACGAGCTGCTGGTGGTCTCCTTTGGCACCTCCTTCAACGACAGCCGTGTGAAGGACATCAAGGGCATCGAGGACGCCCTGCAGGCCGCCTACCCTGACTGGAGCGTGCGCCGCGCCTTTACCGCACAGATCATCATCAACCATGTGCAGGCCCGTGACGGCGAGAAGATCGACAACATGCAGCAGGCCATGGACCGCGCTGTGGCCAACGGCGTGAAGAACCTGATCGTGCAGCCCACCCATCTGATGCACGGTGCCGAGTACGACGAGATGATGGAGATGATCGACTCCTACCGCGACAAGTTCGAGAGCGTTGCCGTGGCTGAGCCCCTGCTGGGCGAGGTCGGCTCTGACGCCACCGTGATCAACTCCGACAAGGAAGTGGTTGCCAAGGCCGTGACCGAGGCCGCCGTGAAGGATGCCGGTTACGAGAGCCTGGACGCCGCCGCTGCCGAGAAGGTCGCCTTCGTGTTCATGGGCCACGGCACTTCCCACACTGCAAAGGTGAGCTACAGCCAGATGCAGACCACCATGCAGACCCTGGGCTATGACAATGTGTTCATCGGCACCGTGGAGGGTGAGCCCGAGGAAACCGCCTGCGAGAACGTGATCGAGGCTGTGAAGGCTGCCGGTTACACCAAGGTCGTCCTGCGTCCCCTGATGGTAGTGGCAGGCGATCACGCCAACAACGACATGGCCGGTTCCGACGAGGATTCCTGGCTGAGCCAGTTCAACGCCTCCGGCGCATTCGAGTCTGTAGACTGCCAGATCGCCGGTCTGGGCGAAGTGCCCTCCATTCAGGAGCTGTACGTTGCCCACACCAAGGCTGCCATTGATTCTCTGAACGGCTGAAAATAACTGCCAAATTGCCCGGAGGGAGTGATCTTTTCGGGCAATTTTTCTTTTTGACAGGATTGTGGTATACTGAGACCTGCAGGGAGTTTCTCCCTTTCTGATTCTGAAACATTGAGGTATTTTTCTATGCGCTGCAAACAGATGCTTTCCCTTTCCGTTGTCACCGTGCTGCTGGCCGCTTCTCTGGCAGGCTGCGGCACTTCTTCCACCGCTCCGTCGGCCGTCTCTTCCGAGGCCCCTTCCAGCGCGGCAAGTTCCGCCGCATCCGAAGTCACGGAGACCGCCGCTCTGCCGGACGGCGTATACACTGCCGAGTTTGATACCGACAGCGGCATGTTCCATGCCAACGAGGCCTGCGACGGCAAAGGCACCCTGACCGTTAAGGACGGCAAGATGACCTTCCACGTCAGCCTGGTGTCCAAAAAGATCGTGAACTTGTACCCCGGCCTGGCCGCTGATGCCGAGGCCCACAAAACGGACTGGCTGCTGCCCACCACCGACACTGTGACCTACTCCGACGGCACCAGCGAAGAGGTGTACGGCTATGACATCCCGGTCACCGCATTGGATGAGGACTTCCCGCTGGCCATTCTGGGCTCCAAGGGTACCTGGTACGACCACACCGTGAGCGTGCGCAATGCCCAGCCCACGACCGAGGAGACCTCCGAGACCCCCGCAGACGGCGAATACACCGTATCTGTGGCACTGGAGGGCGGCTCCGGCCGTGCCACCGTGGACAGCCCCGCCACTCTGACCGTGGCCGACGGCAAGATGACCGCCACCATCGCATGGAGCAGCCCCAACTATGACTATATGGTCGTGGACGGCGAGAAGTACCTGCCCACCAACACCGAGGGCAACTCCACCTTTGAGATCCCGGTCGCTGCCCTGGGCACCCCGCTGGCCGTGACCGCCGACACGGTGGCCATGAGCACCCCGCACGAGATCGAATACACCCTGACTTTTACGCTGAAATAAGATGAACAAGATCACACGCAGCCAATTTCTGAGGCTCCTGCCCTCTGCCGGGCTGCTGCTGACCGCCTGTGCCGAGCAGGCCGGTCCCACGGTGGAAGTGCAGCTGGTACCGGCCGGGACCGCTGCACTGGACTACGCACAGCAGTTCACGGCTGCAAAATACGAGGGCGGCTATACCCTGCTCTCCATCCCGGCCGACGGGGCACAGTTCCTTGTGGTGCCGGAGGGAGCTGCCGTTCCGACCGATGTGCCGGGCGGCGTGACCGTGCTGCGTCAGCCGCTGCAGAACCTCTATCTGGTGTCCACCTCGGTGATGGACCTGTTCCTTGCACTGGACGCACTGGACTGCATCGCCCTGAGCGGCACCCGCGCCGAGGGCTGGTATCTGGACGAGGCCCAGCAGGCCATGCTGGACGGGCGCATTGCCTATGCGGGCAAATACAGCGCCCCGGACTACGAGCAGATCCTTGCCGCGAATTGCGGCCTTGCCATCGAGAACACCATGATCTACCACACCCCGGAGGTTAAGGAGCAGCTGGAGCGCTTCGGCATCCCGGTGCTGGTGGAGCGTTCCAGCTACGAGAGCGGCCCGCTGGCCCGCATGGAGTGGATCAAATTCTACGGCATCCTGCTGGGCAAGGAGGAACTGGCACAGCAGGTGTTTGACCGACAGGCGGAGCGCATCGCTCCCCTGCTGGACCAGCAGTCCACCGGCAAGAGCTGCGCGTTCTTTTCTATCTCGGCCAACAATCTGGCCAACGTGCGCAAGGGCGGCGACTATGTGGCCCGCATGATCGAGATGGCCGGGGCCGACTATGTGTTTGCCGATCTGACCGACAGCGGCAACAGCCTTTCCACCATGAACCTGCCGCTGGAAGACTTCTACGCCGGTGCACGGGACGCCGACTTCCTGATCTACAACAGTACCATTGAGGGCCTTGTCTCCACCACCGACGAGCTGGTGGCCAAGTGCTCCCTGCTGGCGGACTTCAAGGCTGTGCAGAATGGGCATGTCTGGTGCGTTGCCCAGAGCTTTTTCCAGCAGAGCATGGAATTGGCCGATTTTATCCTGGAGCTGCACCGTCTGTTCACCGAGGATGCGCCGGACGGATTGCAGTATTTCATTCACGTTGAGTAAGGAACCGCTTATGACCCGCAAAAAACGCTATCTGTTTTCTTATCTCCTGCTGGCGCTGGCGCTGGTGGTTCTGTTTGCCGCCAACCTGTTCTGGGGCAGTGTTGCCCTGACCCCCGGTGCCGTGCTGGCGGCCCTGACCGGCCGCGGGCAGGACGCACTGTCGGTGGGCATCATCACCCAGCTGCGCCTGCCCCGGGCCGTGATGGTGGTGTTGCTGGGCGCGGCACTCTCTGCGGCAGGCTATCTGCTGCAGACCTTTTTTGCCAACCCCATCGCCGGGCCTTTTATCATGGGCATTTCCAGCGGAGCCAAGCTGGCCGTAGCACTGGTGATGGTGGTGTTCCTGAACCATGGCCTGCTCACCAGCTCCCTCACCCTGATCCTGGCCGCCTTTGCGGGGGCTATGGCCGCCATGGCCTTTGTGCTGGCGGTGGCCCGTCGGGTGCAACGCATGAGCATTCTGGTCATCTGCGGCGTCATGATCGGTTACATCTGTTCCGCTGTCACCGAGTTCGTGGTGGCATTTGCGCAGGACTCCAACATCGTCAACCTGCACAACTGGTCACAGGGCAGCTTCTCCGGCATGACCTGGGGCAATGTACAGGCGGCGGCACTGGTGGTGCTGCCTGCGCTGGCAGCAGCCTTCTGCCTCTCCAAACCCATGAGCGCCTACCAGATGGGCGAAGCCTATGCCCAGAGCGTGGGCGTGAACGTGAAGCGTTTTTCCCGGCTGCTGGTACTGCTTTCCAGTCTGCTGGCGGCCTGTGTCACGGCCTTTGCGGGGCCCATCTCCTTTGTGGGCATCGCAGTGCCGCATCTGGTCAAGCAGCTGCTGGGCAGCGCAAAGCCGCTGGTGGTGCTGCCGGGCTGCTGCCTGGGCGGGGCCGCCTTCTGTTTGCTGTGCGACCTGATCGCCCGCAGCCTGTTTGCTCCCACGGAGCTTTCCATCAGCGCGGTCACCGCCGTGTTTGGTGCGCCGGTGGTCATCGGGCTGCTCATCCGCCGGAACCGGGAGGGTGCACAATGAAGGAATTTCTCTGTGAAACGCAGGAGCTTGCCATCGGTTACGGCAAAACGCCGCTGGCCTCCGGCATTGCACTAAGGGCAAGGCCGGGGCAGATCCTTGTCCTTGTCGGCCCCAACGGTGCGGGCAAATCCACCCTGCTCAAAACACTGGCCGGACAGCTGGCCCCGCTGGGCGGCACTGTGCTGCTGGACGGGCAGGACCTGACCGCCTACACCGGCACGGCCCGGGCGCAGAAGCTGGCTCTGATGCTGCCCCACACCCGCCGCACCGAGCTGACCACCTGCTTTGAGTTTGCCGCCGCCGGGCGCATCCCCTACACCGGGCGGCTGGGCATTCTGTCCGACGCCGACCGGCAGGCCGTGCAGGATGCACTGGAAATTGCCGGAGCTGCGCATCTCGCAGACCGGGACTTCAACTGCATCAGTGATGGTCAGCGTCAGCGTGTTTTGCTGGCCCGTGCCATCTGCCAGCAGCCCAAAGTGCTGCTGCTGGACGAGCCCACCTCCTTTCTGGACATCAAGGGCAAGATCGAGCTGCTGACCATCCTGCAGAAGCTGGCCCATGAACAGGGCCTTGCGGTCATCGTGAGCCTGCATGAGCTGGACATGGCACAGAAGATCGCGGACGCAGTGGTGTGCGTGTCCCCGGACCACGTTTCCGGCGTGCTGACCCCGGATGCCGCCTTTGCCCCGGACAACATCCGCGCACTTTATGCGCTAAGCGAAGAACAGTATACGGCCCTGTTCGGGCAGGCAAAGCCCCAAAAGCCCACGTTCGAGCACTACGTCCGCAGCGGACAGAAGCTGCTGCGCTGCGGCTATACCACCGGCACCTGTGCGGCGCTGGGGGCAGCGGGCGCGGCCCGGCTGCTGCTCACCGGCCATGCGCCGGAGACGGTGGCGCTGCGCACCCCAAAGGGCATCGTGGTGGAGGTAGCACCCCTGTTCTGCCGCCGCACCGACACTGGGGCCGAATGCGCCATTGAAAAGGACGGCGGCGACGACGTGGACGTGACCACCGGCCTGCCGGTGATCGCCACAGTGGAACTGCTGCCGGGCTGTACGGACATCCGCATCAACGGCGGCAGAGGTGTGGGCCGGGTGACCAAACCCGGCCTCGACCAACCCGTTGGTGCCGCCGCCATCAACCATGTGCCCCGGCAGATGATCGCCGAGGCCCTGCGCCGGGAGGCTGAAGCCGCCTGTTATACCGGCGGCTTTGCGGTGACCATTTCCATCCAGAACGGCGAGGAAGTGGCCCGGCGCACCTTCAACCCGCACATCGGGGTGGAGGGCGGCCTTTCGGTGCTGGGCACCAGCGGCATCGTGGAGCCCATGAGCCAGCAGGCCATCCTGGACACCATCCAGCTGGAAATGAACCAGGCTGTTTTGCGTGCCGGTACCCCAAAGCGGCTCATCCTTGCCCCGGGCAACTACGGGCTGGACTACCTGCACGACACCTACCCGGCCTTTGCGGCCATCCCAGTGGTCAAGACCTCCAACTTCATCGGAGATACGCTGGATATGGCAGCTTCTGCCGGGTTTGAACAGGTGCTGCTGGTGGGCCATGTGGGCAAGCTGGTCAAGGTGGCCGGCGGCATCATGAACACCCACTCCCACACGGCCGACTGCCGCACCGAGCTGTTCTGTGCCCATGCCGTCCTCTGTGGAGCAGGCCGGGAGCTGTGCGCGGCTTTGTACGCCGCCGCCACCACCGACGCCTGTCTTGAGCTGCTGGACGCCGCCGGACTGCGCGCCCCGGTGCTGGAAAGCCTGCTGGATGCCATCCAACTGCACCTCGACCGCCGGGCGGGTGAAGCCTTCCGGGTGGGTGCAGTGCTGTTTTCCAACCAGCACGGGCCGCTTGGCGCAACACAAACTGCAAAGGAGCTGCTTGAACAATGGAACAACGCATGACCGGCACCTTTTACGGGGTCAGCGTCGGCCCCGGCGACCCGGAACTGCTGACTTTGCAGGCCGTGCGTCTGCTGCGGCAGTGCCCGGTGCTGGCTGCGCCGCAGACCGCTTCCGGGCAGATGCTGGCGCTGGACATCGCCCGCCGGGCGCTGGGCAGCGAGCTGGACGGCAAGACCATTCTACCCCTGCAGTTTGCCATGAGCCGGGACGCCGCCGTGCTGCGCGCCTCTCACGAGACCGCTGCCAGCGCAGTGCGGCCTTTTCTGGATGCCGGGCAGGATGTGGCCATGCTGAACCTGGGTGACGTGTCCATTTATGCCACCTTTGGCTATCTGCAGGAGATCCTGCAGGCGCAGGGCTATGCCACCGCGATGGCGGCGGGTGTGCCCAGCTTCTGCGCGGCAGCAGCCCGGCTGAATCAGTCCCTTACCGGCGGCATGGACGCTCCGCTGACCATCGCTCCCGGCAGCCGGGCCGACGAGGTATTGGACGCCCCCGGTACAAAAGTCCTGATGAAAACCGGGCGTCAGCTGCCCGCCCTGCTGAACACCCTGGACGCCCACGGTGCGTTGAGCCGCAGCGCCCTCGTGTGCAGCTGCGGCCTGCCGGACGAAATGATCTTCCCCGACCTTTCGACTGCGCGCCCGCCGCAGGATGGCAGCAAGGCCGGATATTTTGCAACGGTACTGGTAAAGGAGTAACTGCTATGGTACACTTTGTAGGCGCGGGGCCCGGTGCCCCGGACCTGATCACTCGGCGGGGCGCAGCCCTGCTGCAGGAGGCTGATTGCATCATTTATGCGGGCAGTCTGGTCAACCCGGCTCTGCTGGGACTGGCAAAACCCGGCTGCGCCATTTACAACAGCGCCGAGATGACGTTGGAACAGGTGCTGGATGTGATGCGCACCATGGAGGCAGACGGCAAAATCACCGTGCGCCTGCACACCGGCGACCCCTGCCTGTACGGGGCCATCCGGGAGCAGATGGATGAACTGGACGCCGACGGCATCGCCTACGATGACACGCCCGGCGTGTCCAGCTTCTGCGGCGCGGCGGCGGCACTGAATGCCGAATACACCCTGCCCACCGTGAGCCAGACCGTGATCATCACCCGCATGGAAGGCCGCACCCCGGTGCCCGAGCGGGAAAAGCTGGCCAGTCTTGCCGCCCACGGGGCCACTATGGTGATTTTCCTGTCCATCGGTCTGGTAGACAAGGTGCAGGATGCTCTGCTGCAGGGCGGTGCCTACACGCCGGACACCCCCGCCGCCGTGGTATACAAGGCCACCTGGCCGGAGCAGAAAACCGTGCGCTGTACCGTGGGTTCTCTGGCGCAGAGCGTGCACGACGCCGGCATCACCAAAACAGCGCTCATCGTGGCAGGCGATTTCATTGGCACCCGGTACGAGCGCAGCAAGCTGTACGACCCCGGTTTTACCACCAAGTTCCGCAAAGGGTCCGACCAATGACCCGGGCCTATCTGGCCTTTACCGACACCGGTCTGGCACTGGCCCGGCGGCTGGCAGACGCCCTGCCCGGCAGTGTGGACCGCTGCGGCAGCGGCGGCGTCTCCCTTGCCGGGTGGACCGCCCTGCAGTTTGCGCAGAGCGACGCCCTTGTTTTTGTGGGAGCCGTGGGCATTGCGGTGCGGGCCATTGCGCCCCACTGCCGCAGCAAGGCGTCGGACCCGGCGGTGGTGGTACTGGACGAATGCGGCCGCTTTGCGGTGCCGGTGCTGTCCGGTCATCTGGGCGGTGCCAATGACCTGGCCCGTGCACTGGCCGCCGTGTGCGGAGCCGTTCCGGTGATCACCACGGCCACCGACGCCCACGGCATTTTTGCGGTGGACGAGTGGGCAAAGCACCAGAACTGCACGGTGCTGGAAGCGGAGCGCATCAAGCATGTCAGCAGCAAGCTGCTGGCCGGGCAGTCGGTGCGGTTTGCCGCTGAGTTTCCCGTGCAGGGCACCCCGCCCGTCGGGGTGGATCCCGCACGGACCCCTGCCGAAGTCGATTTTGCCCTTACCCTCTCCCCTGCCGGGGACGCTTTGCATCTGGTGCCCCGCATCGGGGTGCTGGGCATCGGCTGCCGCAGGGGGACATGTGCCGAGCAGTTGGAAGCCGCCTTTGCTGACTTCTGTGCCCGGCACAGCCTTGCCCCGGCGTGCATCACGGCGGTGGCCAGCATCGACCTGAAGGCTGACGAGGCCGGGCTGCTGGCGTTCTGCCGGGCCCACGGCTGGCCCATCACATTTTATTCTGCGGAGCAGCTGCGGGCACTGTCCGGGCCGTTCACACCATCTCCCTTCGTGCAAAGCGTCACCGGGGTGGACAACGTGTGTGAGCGGGCCGCTGTGCTGGCGTCCGGCGGCTGCATCCGCATCCCGAAACAGGCGGGCGGCGGTGTGACCCTTGCGCTGGCGCTGTGCCCCTATGCCCCGGACTGGAGGTGGCAGAATGGCTGATATCGTATATGTGGTCGGGCTTGGCCCCGGCGACCCGCAGTTTTTGACCGCACAGGCGCAGAGCGCCCTGGAAGAAGCCGAGGTGCTGTGCGGCTATCCGGTCTATCTGGATCTGGTACGCCCCTATTACCCGGAAAAAGAATATTACGCCACCGGCATGACCAAAGAACTGGACCGCTGCCGCTGGGCGCTGGAAACTGCCCACAGCGGCCGGACCGTGGCTCTGGTGTGCAGCGGCGACGCCGGAGTGTACGGCATGGCCAGCCCCCTGCTGGAGCTGGCCGAAGGCTGCCCGGACGTGACCGTGGAGGTGGTGCCCGGCCTGACTGCCGCCCTGAGCGGCGGCGCGGTGCTGGGTGCCCCGCTGGCCCATGATTTCTGTGTGCTCTCTCTTTCCGACCGGCTCACCCCGTGGGAGGTCATCGAAAAGCGGCTGGCCGCAGCGGCCATGGGCGATTTCTGCATGGCGGTGTACAACCCTTCTTCCAAGGGGCGGCCGGACTATCTGGCCCGGGCCGTGCGCATCCTGCTGCAAAACGGCAAGGCCCCGGACACCGTCTGTGGGCTGGTGCGCAACATCGGCCGGGAGGGCCAGAGCGCTCAGGTGCTGACGCTGGCCCAGCTGGAGCAAACGCCCGTGGATATGTTTACCACCGTGTACATCGGCAACCGCAACACCCGGGTGCTGCAGGGCCGCATGGTCACGCCGCGGGGGTACCGCGTATGAGGGCAGTGGTGTTCAGCGGCACCACCGAGGGCCGCATTTTTTCCCGGCAGCTGGCCCAGCTTGGGGCGGACGTTCTGGTGAGCGTGGCCACCACGCTGGGCAGCGAGGAACAGGGCAGCTTTGCCGGCATCACAGTGCACTGCGGCCGGTTGACCCCGGACGAGATGGCCGCCCTTGTGCAGGGAGCCGACCTGTGCGTAGACGCCACCCACCCCTATGCGGTGGACGCCACCCGCAACATCCGCACGGCCTGCCGCACCGCCGGGGTGGAATATCACCGGCTGCTGCGTGCGCAAAGCCCCCTGCCTGCCGGGAGCATGGTGTTCCAGTCGGCGGCACATGTGGCGGATTTTCTGGTCCAAACGCAGGGCAATGTCCTGCTGGCCACCGGGGCCAAGGAGCTGCCTGCCTTTGCGCAGCTGGCCCCGGAACGGCTGTACCCCCGTGTGCTGCCTACACTGGACGGCATTGCCGCCTGCGAGGCCGCGCACATCCCCCACAAGAATATCCTTGCTTTACAGGGGCCGTTCTCCTACGCGCTGAACCGGGCCCTGCTGGAGCAGTTCTCCATTCGCTTTCTCGTGACCAAGGACGGCGGGGCCGCCGGTGGCTTTGCCGAGAAAGCGCAGGCTGCCGCCGACACCGGCGTCCAGCTCATCGTGATTCGCCGCCCGGCCGAGACCGGTGAGACGGCAGACCAGATCCTGACCCGCTGCAGGGAGGTGCTGAAAGGATGATCACACTCATTGGCATGGGCTCCGGCACCCCCGGCAGCCTGACCGCACAGGGTCTTGCCGCCCTGCAGGGTGCCGACCGCATTCTGGGCGCAAAGCGGCTGCTGGCCACACTGCCGGAGGGCTGCACCGGAAACCGGCAGGCCCTGTACAAACCGGACGAAATTCTGGCCTGTCTGGCCGCGCACCCGGACGAGGAAATTGCGCTGGTGTACAGCGGCGATACCGGGTTCTACTCCGGCGCATCCCAGCTGCTGCCCATGCTGCGGGCCTTTGGCATCTCCTGCCGGGTGCTGCCCGGCCTTTCCAGCGTACAGCTGCTGGCCGCCGCCGTAGGCCGCCCCTGGCAGGACTGGACTCTTGTTTCTGCCCACGGCTGTGCCTGCGACCCGGTGTCCGCCTGCATGAACCATAAAACCGTATTCTTTCTCACCGGCGGGGCCGAGACCCCGGCCACCCTGTGTGCCGCACTGACCGCCGCCGGGCTGGGCGATGCCCACGCCCTTGTGGGCGAAAACCTTGGCACGCCCGACGAAAAGATCCACTTTGGCACCGCGCAGGAACTGGCCGGGCAGACCTTTGCTTCCCTGAGCGTCCTGCTGGTGGAACATGCCGTGCACCCGGAACGCCGCACCCCCGGCCTGCCGGATGAGGCCTTCATCCGGGGCAAGGTGCCCATGACCAAGCAGGAAGTGCGGGCCGCCGCGCTGGCCAAACTGGCCGTGCGCCCCGCCGACACCCTGTGGGACGTGGGGGCCGGTACCGGCAGCGTGAGCGTGGAGCTGGCACTGGCCGCCCCGCAGGGGCATGTGTATGCGGTGGAGTGCGAGCCGGACGCCTGCGCCCTCATCCGCCGGAACCGCGAAAAATTTGCGGCGTGGAACCTCTCCCTCATTGAGGGCCGTGCCCCTGCCGCACTGGAAGCCCTGCCTGCCCCGGATGCCGTGTTCATTGGCGGCACCAAGGGCAGCATGGCCGCGGTGGTGGACACGGTTCTGGCCAAAAACGCCAATGCGCGCATCTGCATTGCCGCCATTGCGCTGGAATCCCTGAGCGCCGCCATTGCAGCCCTTACGGCTCATGGCCTTTCCGCTGAGGTGACCCAGCTTGCCGTGAGCCGTACCAGACCGGCAGGCAGGCTCCACCTGCTGACCGCCAACAACCCCATTTTTCTGATCATGGGAGAACGCAAATGATGCAGTTCGTCATCGCCGCACCGCGTTCCGGCAGCGGCAAGACCACCGTCACCTGCGCCCTGCTGGCCGCTTTGAAAAAGCGGGGCATGGACCCCTGCGCCTTCAAGAGCGGGCCGGACTACATCGACCCCATGTTCCACCGGTCGGTGCTGGGGGTGGAGAGCCACAATCTGGATCTTTATCTTTCTGCCAAAAATACGGTACGGGAACTGTACGCCCACTATGCTGCCGGGCACGGGGCTGTGGTGTGCGAAGGGGCCATGGGTTTTTACGATGGGCAGGGCCTGACCACCCGCGCCAGTGCCTGGGAGCTGGCCGATGCGCTGGACCTGCCGGTACTGTTGGTGGTACAGCCCAAGGGGGCCAGTGTGACGCTGGCCGCAGAGATCCAGGGCCTTGTGCATTTCAAACCGGAGAGCCACATTGCAGGCATCCTGCTGAATGACTGCTCCGAAAAGCTCTTCCGGATGCTCAAGCCCCTGCTGGAAACCGAGACCGGCCTGCCGGTGCTGGGGTATCTGCCCCGCCTGCCGCAGGCGGTGGTGGAGAGCCGCCATCTGGGCCTGAAAACCGCCGGAGAGATCACCGATCTTGCCCAGAAGATCGGCCTGTTGGCCGATGCGCTGGAAGCAAATCTGGACTGGGCAACGCTGGAAGCGCTGACCGAACGACCGGCTCCTGCCCCGGTGCCGCCGCCTGCTCTGCAAACGGCGGGCGGCCGCATTGCTGTGGCACAGGATAAGGCATTCTGCTTTGCCTACGCCGAAACGCTGGACTGCCTGCGCACTGCCGGGGCAGAGCTGGTGTTCTTCAGTCCGGTGCACGACACCGCCTTGCCGGAGGACATCTGCGGGCTGTATCTGCCCGGCGGCTACCCGGAACTGTATGCCCGGCCGCTGAGCGAAAACAAAACCATGCGCGATGCCATCCGGGATGCCGTAAATGGCGGCCTGCCCACGGTGGCAGAGTGCGGCGGCTTTCTGTATCTGGGGCAGACGCTGGAAGATACCAGCGGTACCGCCTGGCCCATGGCAGGCGTTCTGCCCGGCAAAGGCGTCAAGGTGGGGCGGCTGGTGCGGTTCGGCTATGCCGACATGACCGCCAAAGCTGACAGCCTGCTGTTCCATGCAGGAGAGCATTTGTATATTCACGAATTCCATCACTGGGATTCCACCGACAATGGTTCAGACTTTTCCGTTTGGAAAAGCGAAAAAGTACAGTGGGAATGCGGATTTGCAAGCATGAGTTTATACGCCGGTTTCCCGCATCTTTACTGGGCAGGCACTCCCCTGCCCCGCCGCTTTGTGAGCGGTGCAAAGTTCTATCAACGACAAAAGAGAAACACACATGACTGAAACGGAACTGAAAACTTTACTTTCCGGCATCACCCCGCCGGATGAAGCTGCCCGCGCCGCCGCCCACGCCCACTGGGCCGGGTTGGCCAAACCTCTGGGCGGGCTGGGCGCACTGGAAACTTTGCTGGAAGATGCCGCCGCCCTCACCGGCAGTGCGGCGCTGGATGTTTCCCGCCGGGCTGTGCTGGTGCTCTGCTCCGACAACGGCGTGGTGGCTCAGGGCGTGAGCCAGACCGACCAGAGCGTGACCCGCGCAGTGGCGGAGAATCTGGCTGCCCGGCGTACCAGCGTGTGCCAGATGGCCCGTACTGCCCACTGCGATGTGGTGCCCGTGGACATGGGCATGGCCGGAGACCCGGTGCCGGGGGTGGCAGACTGCCGCATTGCCGCCGGTACTGCCGATTTCACGCAGGGTCCCGCCATGACCCGCGCCCAGGCTGTGGAGGCCGTCGGCCGGGGCATCCGGCTGGTGCAGGAGCAGAAAGCTGCCGGTGTGCAGCTGCTGGCCACCGGCGAAATGGGCATTGGCAACACCACCACTTCCAGTGCGGTGGCAGCGGTGCTGCTGGGCCAGCCGGTGGAACGGATGACCGGCCGGGGAGCCGGCCTTTCGGATGAAGGGCTGGCCCGCAAGGTGGATGCCATCTGCCGGGGCATCCTGCGCAACAAGCCGGACCCCACAGACCCTCTGGACGTGCTGGCCAAGCTGGGCGGCTTCGATCTTGCCGGGCTGTGCGGCGTCTTTCTGGGCGGTGCGCTGGAAGGCGTGCCCGTGGTAATGGACGGCTTCATCAGCGGCGTGGCGGCCCTGTGCGCCGTGCGGCTGTGCCCTGCCGCGGCCAAAGCGGTGTTTGCCAGTCACTGTTCCTCGGAGCCTGCCGCCCGTCTGGTGCTGGATGCACTGGGCAAGGCCCCGCTTCTCACCGCCGGGCTGCATCTGGGCGAGGGTACCGGCGCTGTGGCCAGCCTTCCGCTGTGGGACATGGCACTGGCGGTGTACGACCACTGTTATTCCTTTGCGGAGGGCGGCATCACGCCGTACACCCCGCAATGCTGACGCTGGTGATCGGCGGGGCGGCCAGCGGAAAAAGTGAATACGCCGAGAGTCTGGTACTGCGCAGCACTCTGCCGCGCTATTATCTGGCCACCATGCAGGTGTGGGACGCCGAATGTGCCGCCCGGGTGGAAAAGCACCGCAGAATGCGGGCGGCAAAACAGTTTGAAACGGTGGAGTGCCCCCTGCATCTGGACGCCGTGCATCTGCCCGCCTGTGGTACCGCGTTGCTGGAAGATCTGGGCAACCTGACTGCCAACGAGCTCTATGATCCCGCCGGGGCCGGGCCGCAGACCGCGCAGGCCATTCTTTCCGGGCTGGACGCCGTGTATGCCCAGTGTGAAACCCTAATCGTCGTCTCCAACGAGGTGTTCAGCGGTGGGGCCGACTACGCAGGCGACACCGACCGCTATCTGCTGGCGCTGGCGCAGGTGAACAATGCGCTGGCCGCCCGGGCCGACGCCGTGGTGCGGGTGGTGTGCGGCATCCCTGTTTATTATAAAGGAGTGGAAAAATGATCGTTTTGCAGACCGTTGCCGTGGCGTTCGCCATGTTTTCGGCTGTGCCGGTGCCGCAGTTCAACTGGACCGAAAAGAACATGCGGTATGCGATGTGCGCCTTCCCGCTCATCGGGGTGGTCATCGGGCTGCTGTGGTTCCTGTGCGGCGTGCTGCCCCTGCCGGGTGCGGCGCGGGCGGCGGGCTTCTGCCTGATCCCGGTCTGGGTCACCGGCGGCATCCATCTGGACGGCTACGCCGACACCTGCGACGCACTTTCGAGCTACGGCGACCGGGAAAAGAAGCTGGAGATCTTAAAGGACCCTCACTGCGGGGCCTTTGCCGTGATCCGTCTGTGCAGCTACTTTGCGGCCTATCTGGCCCTGTGCGCCTGTGTACAGTTCACCCCGCAGGCAGGGCTGCTTTGGATGATGGCATTGGTGCTGGAACGGGCGCTCTCCGGCTATGCGGTGGCGGCGTTCCCCATGGCAAAGAACACCGGCCTTGCCCACACTTTTGCCTCGGCAGCCGACAGAGCCACTGTACGCCGGGTGCTGGCCCTTCTGGCCGCTGTACTGTGCTGCGCCATGCTGGCACTGGGTGGTTGGGCGCTGGTGCTGGCCGCACTGGCTGTGCTGTGGCGGTACCACGCCGTTGCCTGCAAGCAGTTCGGCGGCATCACCGGTGATCTGGCCGGGTGGTTTTTGCAGAAAACCGAGATCTGGATGCTGGCGGCACTGTGTGCCTGCCAGTGGGGAGGGCAGTTATGATCTTTATCACTGGGCCGCTTTACAGCGGCAAGCGCACCTTTGCCAAGACCCTGCCCGGACGGTGCATCTGCGATGTACAGGAGCTGGCCGCCGGGGCCGAAAATCCGGAAAAACTCGCGGACGAGCTGTCCGCTTACGATATCGTGCTTGCCACCGAGGTGGGCGGCGGCGTGGTACCCATGGACCCCGCCGAACGTGCCGGACGCGAAGCCGCCGGGCGGCTGGCCTGTCTGCTGGCCGCACGGGCAGACTGCGTTGTGCAGATGTTCTGCGGCATCCCCACCGTTCTGAAAGGAGAACTGCCAACATGCTGATCTATTTCCTGCGCCACGGCCTGACCGAATACAATGCCGAGAAACGCTATCAGGGCCAGCGGGACATCCCGCTTTCTGCCGCTGGCCGCGCGATGCTGCGCAAGGCAGACATCGAGCCTCAAACCGTGTACATCACCCCGCTGTGCCGCACCCGGCAGACCGCTGAGGTGCTGTTCCCCACTGCAAAGCTGGTGGTGGTGGACGGCCTGAAGGAGATGTGCTTCGGCAGCTTTGAGGGCCGCAATTACATTGAGATGGAGCACGACCCGGACTATCTGGCCTGGGTGGCCGCCAACTGTGAGAGCCCCTGCCCGGACGGCGAGACCAAGGCCTCTTTTTCTGAGCGCATCTGCCGCGCCTTTTCGTCACTGGTGGACAAGGCACTGGCCGACGGTGAGGAACTTCTGGTCATCCTGGCCCACGGCGGCACCCAGATGGCCGCGTTGGAGCGCTACGCCCTGCCCCATAAAGACTACTACGAATGGTGCGGCCCCAACGCGGGCGGCTTTGTGCTGGACGCCGCCGACTGGGCCGACAAGCGGGTGCTGCACCTTGTAAAGACCGTGCAGTACACCAGGGAGGCCGACGTATGACCGGGCTGGCCGTTCTGGGCGGCTTTGTGCTGGACACCCTCTTCGGCGACCCCGCATGGCTGCCCCACCCGGTGGTGCTCATGGGCAAGGCCATCTCCGCGCTGGAAAAGCGCCTGCGCGCCCGCCTGCCCAAAACGCCCCAGGGCGAACTGCTGGGCGGCGGCATCGTGGCTTTTTGCCTGCCGGTGGGCACCTTTGTGTGCACCGGCCTTGTCTGCCTGGGCGCAGCAAAGCTCAGCCCGTGGCTGGGGCTGGCCGTACAGATGTTCTGGTGCGGGCAGGCACTGGCCGCAAAGGGCCTTGCGCAGGAGAGCATGAACGTGCACAAGGAGCTTGTGAAGGGCGACCTGCCTGCAGCCCGCAAGGCTGTGAGCCGTATTGTGGGCCGCGACACCCAGAATCTGACCGCTGAGGGTGTGACCAAAGCCGCCGTGGAGACCGTGGCCGAAAATGCCAGCGATGGCGTGATCGCGCCGCTGCTGTATATGCTCATCGGCGGGGCACCGCTGGCGCTGACCTACAAGGCCATCAACACCATGGACAGCATGCTGGGCTACAAAAACGAAAAGTACCTTTCTTTCGGCCGCATCCCCGCCAAGCTGGACGACGCGGCAAACTATCTGCCCAGCCGTCTGGCGGGTCTGCTGTGGTGCGCGGCGGCGGCCCTGACCGGCAACAGCGCCAAAGGGGCGTGGCGTATCTGGCGGCGGGACCGGCGCAACCATGCCAGCCCCAACAGTGCCCAGACCGAGAGCGCGTGTGCCGGAGCACTGGGCGTGCAGCTGGCCGGGCCTGCCTACTATTTTGGGGAATATTACCCCAAGCCTACCATTGGCGACGCACTGCGTCCCATTGAGCCGGAGGACATCCGCCGCGCCAATAAAATGATGTATGCCGAAAGCCTGCTGGCCCTGCTGCTGGGGCTGGCGATCCGAGGGGTGATCTTATGACACAGCTGACACACGGCGGCGACTGGGCCGGATATCGGGCACAATACGGGCACGACGCGCTGGATTTTTCGGCCAACGTGAGCCCGCTGGGCCTGCCGCAGGGCGTGGCGAACGCCATTGCTGCTGCCCTGCCTCACGCCGACCGCTACCCCGACCCCCTGTGTCGGGCACTGCGGGCAAAGCTGGCCCCGCACGAGGGGATCCCGGCAGAATCTATCCTCTGCGGCAACGGCGCGGCAGACCTGATCTTTCGGCTGGCGTGGGCGGCAAAACCCCGCACCGCGCTGGTGACCGCCCCCACTTTTGCCGAGTACGCCGCCGCGCTGGAAAGTGCGGGCTGTGCGGTGCGGCGACATTTTCTGCAGGCAGAGGTCGATTTTGCCGTGACGGATTCCATCCTCTCCTCCATCACGCCGGAGGTGGACATGGTATTTCTCTGCCAGCCCAACAACCCCACCGGGCAGCTCACGCCGCTGCCCCTTGTGGAGCGCATCCTGCGCCGGTGCGAAGCCTGCGGGGCACTGCTGGTGGTGGACGAATGTTTTCTGGATTTTTTGCCCGACTGCAACGCCCTGACCGCCAAAGCCCTGCTGGACAGCAAAAATCTGCTGATCCTCAAGGCCTTTACCAAGCTGTACGGCATGGCCGGGGTGCGGCTGGGGTACTGCCTGTGTGCCAACACGGCCCTGCTGGAAGCCATGCAGGCCGCCGGGCAGCCGTGGGCGGTGTCCAGTCTGGCGCAGGCCGCCGGGCTTGCCGCACTGGACGAAACGGCCTATGTGGCACAGGTGCGGGCACTCATTGCGCAGCAGCGGCCCCGGCTCACGGCCGGGCTGCGGGCACTGGGCCTGCGGGTGCTGGACGGCCGAGCAAACTACCTGCTGTTCCAGGGGCCGGAAACGCTGGGCGATGCCCTGCGGCAGCGGGGCGTGGTGCTGCGCAGCTGCAGCAACTACCCCGGGCTGGACGGCAGCTGGTACCGCACCGCCGTGCGTACCGGGCCGGAAAACGATGAACTGTTAAAGACCCTTGCGGAGGTACTGGCATGAACAAAGCAACCTGCATTATGGTGCAGGGCACCATGAGCGGTGCAGGCAAAAGCCTGCTGTGCGCCGCACTGTGCCGCATTTTTGCACAGGACGGCTACCGGGTGGCTCCTTTCAAGAGCCAGAACATGGCCCTGAACAGCTTTGTGACCCGGGACGGGCTGGAAATGGGCCGGGCGCAGGTGGTGCAGGCGCAGGCCGCCGGGATGGAACCGGACGTGCGCATGAACCCCATCCTGCTCAAACCCAGCAGCGACACCGGCAGTCAAGTGATCGTGAACGGCGAGGTGCGGGGGCAGATGCCCGCCGCCGCCTACTTTAAAATGAAGCGGTCGCTGATCCCGGACATCCTTGCCGCCTACAACAGTCTGGCCGAAGAGGTGGACATCATCGTCATTGAGGGAGCTGGCAGCCCGGCCGAGATCAACCTGAAAGCCGACGACATTGTGAACATGGGCCTTGCCGAGCTGGTGGACGCCCCTGTGCTGCTGGCCGGAGACATCGACCGGGGCGGCGTCTTTGCACAGCTGTACGGCACGGTGGCCCTGCTGGAGCCGGACGAGCGGACCCGCATCAAGGGGCTGCTCATCAACAAGTTCCGGGGCGACGTGGAGATCCTGCGTCCCGGCCTTGCCATGCTGGAAGAAAAAACGCAGCTGCCGGTGCTGGGGGTCATCCCCTACCTGAAGGTGGACATTGAGGATGAGGATTCCCTTTCCACCCGGCTGGAGGCAGGGCGGGCCGTCAAACCACTGGATGCGGCCATTCTGCGCCTGCCGCACATCTCCAACTTCACCGACTTCATGCCGCTGGAACAGCACCCGCTGCTGGGGGTGCGCTATGTGCAGAGCCCCCGCCAGCTGGGCACGCCGGATGTGGTGATCCTGCCCGGCACCAAAAACACCATAGACGACCTGCTGTGGCTGCGTCAGTGCGGGCTGGAAGCGGCGGTGCTCAAGCTGGCCGCGCAGGGCACCCCTGTGCTGGGCGTGTGCGGCGGCTACCAGATGCTGGGGCACACCCTTGCCGATCCGGACGGCGAAGAAAGCGGCACCCCCTGCACCCTGCGCGGGCTGGCGCTTCTGCCCACGGACACCGTGTTCAACGCCGAAAAGCAGCTGCGCCAGACCCATGCCACCGCCGAGGCCATTCCCTTTGCCGGGGCAAAGCTGACCGGCTACGAGATCCACGCCGGGCGCACGACAGTGCAGGGCAGCCCGTTCTGCATTCTGGCCGACGGCACGCCGGAAGGGTGTGTGCAGGCCAATGTGTTCGGCACCTACCTGCATGGGCTGTTTGACACCGGCGAGCTGACCGAAAAGCTCACCGCATTTTTGTGCAAAAAGAAGGGCATCTCCCCCGCCGACGCACCGTTGCTCTCGATGGAGCAGTACCGGCAGCGGCAGTTCGACCTGCTGGCCGACGGCGTGCGGGCCGCGCTGGACATGGATGCCGTATACGCCGCCATGGGCATGGACCGCAAAGGAGGGAACCGCGTATGACCCCGCAGCATCATCTGCCCGCCGACATCGAGCGGACAAGCCTTTCCATCATCACAGCCGAGCTGGCGGAACTGGGCCTGACGCCTCCGCCGGAAACCGCCGCCGTGGTCAAGCGGGTGATCCACACCACCGCCGACTTTGACTATGCCCGGAATCTGCGCTTCACCCCCGGTGCCGTAGCGGCCGGGGTGAAGGCCCTGCGGGCGGGCACTCCCATCATCACCGACACGAACATGGCGCTGGCCGGCATCACCAAGCCCGGCCTTGCCCGCCTGGGCGGCACGGCCCTGTGCTACATGGCTGACCCGGAGGTGGCCACCCTTGCCAAAGCAGGCGGCACCACCCGGGCGGTGGCTTCCATGCAGCGGGCCGCGCAGGAGCACCCCGGTGCCGTGCTGGCCGTGGGCAACGCCCCCACCGCCCTGCTGACCATCGCCGACCAGATCGAAGCCGGGCTGCGTCCTGCACTGGTCATTGGCGTACCGGTGGGGTTCGTGAATGTGGTGGAGAGCAAGGAGCGGCTGTTTGCCACCTGCGAAGCCTTTGGCGTACCCGCCATCGTGGCCATGGGCCGCAAGGGCGGCAGCAACGTGGCCGCCGCCATCTGCAATGCCCTGCTCTACTCTGCCGCCGAAATGCTGGACCCCGCGGCCCGGGGCTGGCGGTGACCTATTTTTGACCGGAATACGCAAAAAGGACAGAACTGCCGCCATGCAGTTCTGTCCTTTTTCTTGTATTCGTTCAGGGGCTCACCGGGTAAATCTCGGTTGACGGTCTCTCATTTTCGGGGGGGGGGTAACAAGGTACTTCCGGACAGTACGCTCCAGCACCGCAATGTCCACCGGCTTGGACAGATGCTCGTCCATACCGGCTTCCTTGCTCTTTTCCATGTCCTCGGTGAAGGCGTTTGCGGTCATGGCAAGGATGGGGATCGTCTTGCCCAGCGGGTTTTTGCCGCTGCGGATGGCACGGGTGGCTTCCAGACCGTCCATCACCGGCATCTGCACGTCCATCCGGATCATGTCGTAATCGCCGGGCTGTATAGGTGATGCTGTAGACATCGGCCTGACAGTCCGCTTCCAGCTGGTCCTGCATGTAGATCGTACCGTTGGGGCCGGAATACGTCAGGTTTCATGAATTCCGGTGTGTATCATTTATCCCATATTTTTTGTATAA
>UMKC01006901.1_pt1 | contig 25764 bp, 19 predicted proteins | sample 1966201 | NCBI WGS metagenome assembly UMKC01 (sample SAMEA4836166, study PRJEB28245) | human gut metagenome | biome: gut microbiome; material: fecal sample | place: Denmark | collected 2008 | reverse complement strand
CGCGGCAGCGCCTGGCAGGCGCTGCTGCCAAAGGGGGATCTTTTTTTCATTATGTACACAAAACGCCTTGATCTCAAATTGCTCCTTCATGTCCATTAAAATGGGCATATGGATATTTTCCCAAATCAGGCCTAAGCCTACTATGCCTAAACGCAATTTCATTCCCATAGTCTCCTATCGCAAAATTAAATAGAATTTCCATCCGGCCGGCTTACAAGCTTCTGCACGGCCGGCGTTTTGTAACCGCTCTTTTGCTTCTTCTTATCCCTTGATGCCGGACATCGCAAGCCCCTCGATAAAAAATCTCTGGGCGAACAGAAACACAATTATCACCGGCAGCGTAGCCAGCGTGACGCCCGCCATAACGGCAGAAAGATTTCCGCTTCCCATAAATCCTCTTAAAGCGGCGATTCCCAGCGGCAGCGTCATTTTTTCCCAGGAATTGATAAAGATCAAGGGAGTAAAGTAGTTGTTCCAGCAGTTATTAAAGGCGATGATTCCCAAAGCGGAAAGAGAGGAGCCCGCCTGCGGAAGGATAATAGAAAAGAAAGTCCTATACGGTCCCGCTCCGTCAATTTTCGCAGAATCCTCCAGCTCTTTGGGCAGGGTGACAAAAAACTGCCTCATCAGGAAAATCCCGAAAATACTGGTGAGATAGGGAAGAATGATGGAAAGCAGGGTATCCGTCAGGTTTACGCTGCTCATTCCAATAAACAGAGGGATAATCGTCACCTGGATCGGCACCATCAGCGTACAGAGCAGAATTCCAAAAATAATATTTCTTCCTGGAAAATTCAGCCGGGCAAAGCTGTAAGCGGCAGTAGAACAGGTGATCAGCTGGGCCGCCGTTACAATCACGGTAACAAAAATGCTGTTGCCGAACAGGTTGAGAAACGGAATACTGGACTGGAACAGCTCCAGATAATTTCCATACTCAAACTGAGTCGGCAGAAAGCTCGGCGGCAGCTTCATAGATTCGCTTGCGGGCCGCAGAGAGGTGGAGATCATCCACAAAAACGGGATCAGCATCAGTACTGCCACTACGAATATGATAAGGATCACAATCCAGTTTGCGGCCTTTTTCCTGGCCGCGTAATTTTTAGCTTTCATGGCCTCCGTCTCCTTTCATTAATAGTGGACCCATTTTTTACTGGCGCGGAATTGAATCAACGTCAGCAGTCCTATCGCTAAGAAAAGGATGATAGAGGTCGCTGAGGCATAGCCTAAATTAAATTTCTGAAACGCGCTTTCATAAATATATACCACAATGCTTCTGGAAGCGTCTCCCGGGCCGCCTTGGGTCAAGATATACACGGCGTCGAACACCTGCAAAGCATTGATCGAGCACCAGATCACATTGAAAAACATGGTGGGGCTCAGAAGCGGAAGCGTAATATGGCGGAACAGCCGGAACCGGTTGGCGCCGTCGATTTGGGCGGCCTCATAATACTGAGCGGGGATGTTTTGCAGGCCCGCCAGGAAAATCACCATAAAAAAGCCCGCGTTTTTCCAGATATCCATTAGGATAATCGAAAACAGCACGATGCTCTTGTTGGTAAGCCAGCCCACCTTTTCCAGGCCTAATAGACTTAAGAAATAGTTGAACACGCCCGTATCGGTGGAGTAAAGGTTGCTCCATACGATAGAAACATACACGTAGCCGATGACTACCGGCAGAAAAAAGGAAAAGCGGAAAAAGTTCACAAAGAACTTAGGCATTTTCCGGTTCAGGATCACGGCCAGCAGAAGGCCGATCCCCACATTGCCCACTACAGACATCAGGGCAAATAAAACGGTATTCAGGGCCACCTGCCCCAGCCGGCTGTCCTGAAACAGCTTGATGTAATTGTCAAAGCCGATAAAGGTTGAAGGCTTGACCAGATCATAATCCATAAAGCTGAGGGAAAACGTTACAATAATGGGAATAATCGTCAAGCACAAATATAGCAGGATCGTAGGCAGAATAAACACGTAGCCGGCTACCGCTTCCTGCCGCGCCATAGGAGACGCTTTCTTTTTCACTCGTTGACTCATCGCAGAAATCCTTTCCAATCTTAATCGATGACAGGCAGGAGAATCCCAGGATTCTCCTGCCCTATCGGATTATTTCAATTCATCAAAGGAAGCCTGCAGCTCCTCGTCTGCCTTGGCTAATACTCCGCTTACATCCTGCTGGGTATTCATCATTTCATAATAGTACCGGAATAAGATTTCCTCATACTCAGAATCATTGATGGGCGCGGGCAGGCAGCGGGAATTTTGGTCGATAGCGTCATAGAAGATTTCCCAGTTTTTGGGAACCTCCAAGGCACGAGTTTCGAAAGCGGAACGGCTGACCGGATTGGAAACGCCGGCGGAAGCAACGGCCTCTTGGGTTTCCGGGGAAACCAGTTCCTTAATGACTTCCCAGCACATATCCGGGTTTTCTGTATCCTTTAAAATGCCGTAGCCAGTCACACCGAAAATGTGGCTGCCGTTTTCCTTGTCCTGAATGGGCAGGTAAGCGACATCCCAATCGGTGAAATCAGCGGTCAGCATATTCTGCACAGAGTTAGGGCCGATAGCGGCCATAGCGAGTCTTCCAGCAGCGAAAAGCTGAGCCGCATCCATTCCCTGCTCGGGCATGGGCATTGAACCATCCACATAGATCATGTCGTTGATCACCTGGAACGCCTCGGCTACCTTAGGATCGGACAGATTACTGCCGAGCTGGTCGTCGGTCAAGGTGGAGGTGCCATTCGAGAAGGGGAACAGGGTCATAAAAATGGAATAGGTGGACATGCCATAGCCATATACCTTATCCTCGCTGTTGTCCTCTCCCGTAGTAAGCTTTTTCGCATACTCCCGGAAGGTATCCCAATCCCAATCAGCGGGCGGGGCCTCCAGGCCGGCGTCGGCAAACATCTTGGTGTTGTAGTACAGCACAATGCTGTTCCAGGAATTGGGGAAGAAATAGGTTTGACCGTCAACAGCCAGAGCCTCCACCAGTCTGGGAGAAATATCATCCAGCACCGCCTGCATGTCCTCGTCGCCCTCAATTCGGTCATCCAGCGGCATCACCACGTCATTATCGATAAGCTGCCGAACCCCCTCAATAGCCATCATAACCATATCGGGAGAGTTGCCGGAGCCGATCATCGTCAAAAGCTTGGTGATGTATTCAGACCAGGTAGCGGTCCCCGTCACAAAATTATCCTTAACAGTAACATTAGGAAACTTTTCATTTAAGCGGGCATAGGCGTCCTGGTTGATCTTAACATCGATATCACTGCCCCAGTTTAAAACCGTCAGCTCGATTGGCTCAGAAGAATCAGCGGGCTGGGAAGCCTCCGCATTGGAGCCGCTGCCAGCAGGCGCGGAGCCTTCAGAGGAGGTGTCTCCACCGCCTGAACAGGCAGTCACAGAAGCCAGCATAGCGGCACTCAGCAAGAAACACAGAATACGTTTTTTCATTTTATTCCTTCCTTTCTTTGAACGGTCTTTGACAAAAGATAGGCGTCAGAGAAAAGCGGTGGCACATAAAGCTATACTTTGCCAGACAGTCCGAGAAAGGCATAAAAACGACGATATTTTGCTAAAACGCAAAAATATCGCTGGTATTATTCACTAAATATCATTGTCTAAAAATGTATAAAATAACAGAAACCTTCTTGCTTTCTAACCTCCTTTCCAGCGTAAAAGCGCTCCAAGAAATAGTTTCCTGATACGGCTGAATGTAATAAATAAGCAGAAGAATATTTTCCATATATAAAATTATTTTATCGAATATGAAATAATTTTGCATGTATTATAGCGCTATAGGCTAAATATGTCAATATAATTTTAAAAATATACTTAAAAAAGTTATATCTATTTATATATTTTTCTGTCTTTCATCATCTAAAAAACTAGATGTTTAGTCAATTTCAAACGCAATTAACTATCATAATATAAAAATACCACAATATCAATAAACACCCAGGAAGCCTCCTATTTTGAACCAATCCACTTAGGTGCCAAGGCGGCCTGCATTGACTTTTTACAAATTCATGATAGTATAATTATACTGTAGTATTTTTTATATTAAAATAAAGATACCGCCCATAAATAGTATAATTCTGCCATAAAAGGAGGGGCCTTCATGCCAAAAGTTGAAAAAATGGATTTAGACAGCAGCCTGAAAGAGACTATTACTTACGAAAGCCAAATGCTGCATTACGGACTGTATACAGCCGGCTATCAACGTGTTTTTCAAGCGGATATTCCTTGGCATTGGCATGATGAATTTGAACTGGGATATATTTCCGGCGGAAGCGTAGTATATCAAACCAGCGGGCTTACAGTCACCCTCCATGAAGGAGACGGCATTTTTATTAACTCCGGCGTGCTTCATTATCTCCATCCCCTGGAGCCCTGCCGTGAAGCCAGGCTTCAGACTCAATTCTTTGATAAGTCCTTTTTGGCAGGCTCCCTCGGCAGCCTGCTGGACATAAAATATGTGGCACCTGTTCTGGATCAGCGTCAGTTGGAGGCCGTACCGCTATATCGTTCCGATCCGGAAAGCAAAGGCTTCTTGGAACGTCTTCAAAAAGGAGTGGAGCTTTGCAGCCGGAAGGAGGAATTTTTTGAGCTTCGCCTGAGAAATCTTTTTTCGGAGCTTTGGGAATCTATTTACCGTTGGGCAGCGCAGAAGGAAAGCAGCACTCCCAGCGTGCGGCGCTCCATAGAGGACGACCGGATTAAACAAATGATGCGATATGTCCAAGCTCATTTTTCGGAAAAGATTTCCGTCTCCTCTATCGCCGCCAGTATTCCCATCAGCGAACGGGAATGTTATCGTTTATTTCAAAACAGCATGGGAATTACACCGATAGAATACCTTATTTCTGTCCGTCTGCAAAACGCTCAGTCTCTGCTGATGAACACCAATAAAAGCATTCTCGATATCGCCTTAGAAACTGGATTTGGAAGCAGCAGCTATTTTGGCAAAATATTTCGGAGCCATCACCGGCTTACTCCCGCTCAATACCGGAATCTCAGCCGGCAAAAAGCGTTGGCGGCCCCTTGATACGCTGTTGTCAAAGAGGACGCAGCTCCAGGCACCTGCAAGCTATCGTAATGATTCTGTTGCCGTTGAAGGCTTAACAGCAATGCGTCAAGCCCTCATAGGTATCAAAAGCTTCCACCCCTGCCGGCCAAAGAGCTTTCTATTTGTACTGGCTGCTGGCATACTGCATTTAATGTTCGTAAAAATGTACTATGGCAGGGCAATCCGCGGTTTGCCATCTCTATAAATTCTCCAGCACGTTGTCTAAAAGTCCGGCGGCGGACTTCTCGCCGCCCAAAACATCATCAGTGAAACGCGCAAGGGATCACAGCAATCATCCAATCGCCGGGAGATTCAATATTGTTCTTGAAACTCCTTACGTAAAGTGGTAGTATAAAAATGCAAAGGCACTCTCCACAGATGGTTAGCACAATGAAAATTGAAAGATAACCGCAACATTTGGACAATGGGGCGGTTATTTCTTTTTCGTTACCTGAAATATCGGAGGTAATAAAGCTTTACAGTATTCAAGCATACTAGGAATGCTTGAACAAGTCCGATAAAGTTTTGTGTATAACCGCCGCCTCCTTTTCTTCGAAGAAGCTAACCGCCTGCCGTTTGCGATAGTATTCATATTAGATATAGAACAACTTCTTTTCATATACTCAATATATATGAACTCTCCCATAACAGCCGCAAAGACCTCTCCTTTCCAACCTGGTGTCCTCTTGCCTGAGTACAAAAGGCATGTATCAATAAAGGTTACTTGAAAGGAGATAGAATTATGAAAAGCAAAAAGTCAGTTTTAACATCCTTAGAATGTATTAACGCAAACCTTAATACATTAATTGTGAACCAGGAAATGACCTATTTTATCCTCCGAGAAATCCTCAAAAAAATGGACAGATCAGAAAATAAGCAGCCCCCAGCCGTTAAGGTTAGGCGTAAAAAGATATAAATCTTCCCTCCCTGCTTTTTGGTAGGGAGGGATTTTTATTTTATGTTTTGACTTGCATGATTTAAAAATAAAGCCTAAAAAGTGGCTAAATAAACAATCGATAAAATAAAATCCGCACAAAACCGCCATTTGTAGGCTATTTTGTGCGGATTTTCACTTGTGTAATTTTGACGAAATTGCTGTCGACTAGTTCAACGTTGTGTGAAAGGCCTCGATAAGCCGAAAATCAAAGGCATTAAAAACCAAAACTTCCAGTTCAGAATAAAATTCTGTTTATATTCAAAACAAAAGTATTCCAGAACGTTTTTCATATTTTTATCTAAGAAAAAAGGGGGCACAGCTCCCATGGCGGCTAAAGCCTAGGATTGACTCGGTCCTCGCAGCCAAGCGGCAAAATTTGTACTGTCGTCTTATCCGCGATCTTTACATATCCCAGTTTTCGTTCCAGCGCTTGTTCTATCTATTTGTCCCCATTGGGCCATTCATATTATAGTTTATTCCGAGCCATTCCTATCCGGCACCGCATGCTCCTGAGAAAAAGGCAGCGACACATTTAACAGACCAAGGCCAAAGATTTCTTTCTGATTCTTATGTATACTTCTACCGCGGAAAATTCATAGACCACTGGCAGGGTAAATTCAGTTCCGCCTCTTGATGTCGCAAACGGTAATTCCCGATGTTCTTGAAGTAAAAGCACCTTTTTAGCGCAACAGCCTTCTAGCCGACAATGTATATATTTTCTACCTTCACTGTCCGATCCCCTTGTAACTGGTCAAGAAACGTTATTCTATATTTATAATGAAGTATAACACAAGTAAGCCTAAAAAAGCAAACGAAAAAGCAGGCACAGAGAAATGCTGTCAGAACATACCTTGTCGGTATTTCTCTGTGCCTGCTTCTAAGTAAAGGAGCCTATTGATTTCAAACCAATAATCCTCTTCGTAGTATCATACTCTTATAACACGCATGTGGGAGTATTACCATGACATTCACAAATGCTACCAGAATTGAGAAGCCGTACTCCAAATCTGCAACGATAATCAAATTCCACAAAGCTCGTGGTACATTATGTGACCATATTTTCCAGAATAAATGCTGGACTTATAGTTATAGAAAAAGAAACCGGAATCTGGATTATCTCATTTTTGAGTTCCAAACTCCGGTCTCTTTCAATTAGTGAGCACGTCGTTTACGCGAATATATCAAATAAGCTGCTGTCAGGCTTACAGCCGCTAACACACAGGGTATCCACAGGGTGCGAGCAGGATCGCCTGTTTCAGGGGAAGCTGTATCGTTTTCCCCACCCGGTTTATCTGTATTACCACCGGCAGGAGACATATCTGTATCCGGCTCCGGATCGGTTTCATCGGTGGCAGGCGGCGTCACAGGATCGGTTTCGTCAGAATTACCAGATTCTCCATCGTGCGCCGTTCCGGTAACAAAGCGGGATAAAATAGACCGCTGTATGCCGGTCTCCTCTGAGGAAGCTTGCACATACCAGAAATATTCGGTTTCCGGCTTCAGTCCTTCCAATGTCACCTGTGCTTTCTCGCCGCTGGCGACATCTTCGGTCTGTCCGACCGCCTGCTCGGTATACACATCCAGGGTAAAGGAATCGGTGGTCAAGGTGCGCGGCGTCCCATCAAAATCGACGCTCAGGTGGTACACATCGTGATCCTGGTCGCCGCCGTCATAGGTGTCGGTATCGTCATAGAAATTAAAATCGTCCAGCAGCGGCGAATAGGCGTTCATAAACACGTAGTCATTTTCCAAATCAAAATACAGGAATTTGATGTACTGGCTTCCACCCTGGGGATCCGCCTGATAATCAGTGCAGATCAGGTAAACCGGACGTTCGGCCGTACCGTCTCCATCATCGTCATACCGCTGTACGTTGATGGCCGCGCCGTGATAATGACCGTTTAGAACGGCAAAAATGTTGCTGTGCTTGGAAACAACCTTCTCCAGGACATATTCCCCCGTCTGATCCAGCTTGCCGTCTTTGTTGATAAACCGGTGGAAGCAAAGGATGGCTTTGCGGTCGCTGTATTGGTCAAGAACCTGATTCATCCAATCGACTTCGTCCTCAAAGACATCCCAGCTCATATACAGGATGATGAAATCCTGTCCGTTTTCGGAAATCAGGTCGTAATGCCCCTTGTTGTTCTCATAGCTCCCGCCGTAGTAATCGCGGCCGGCATAGCGATCCTCGCCAAAATATTGGTAATACTGGTCGTACCATTCCCGGCCGTACTGGACGTCGTGGTTGCCGGCCAGCACCCCGTAAGGAAGCCCCGCGTCATCAAGGATCTGCATGGCGGCGTCCGCTTCTTCCCATTGGAACTGCTTGTTATACTGATTGACAATATCGCCGGTGTGGATTAAATATTTGGTCTTTAGCTGCTCGCTGTTTTCCACGATCCATTCGTTCATCCCATGGAAATTCTCAGGGAAATTCTGCGCGTAATACTGGGTGTCGGTGATCCAAGCAAAGCTGAAGTCATAGGCGTCGGTAGAGGGGAAGCCGTTCATCGGGAAGCGCCCGTCTTCACCAACTGTTGTGCCTTCCGTGTTCAGCATGGGAGCCGGATCTGTGGAAGGGCCGTTGCCATCGGGGCGGTTCTGTACCACTACCGTGATCTTTCCATTTTGTACATAACCTGTTGCTGGGATCTCGGCGCGCAGCTCCGTCTGGCCGGAGGCGAGGCATGTCCACGTTCCGTCGGCATGATTCAGTGCGTACATCTGGACGGTGCGGCCGGCCGCCGATCCGTTCCCGGTCAGCTCCACCGTATCGCCGTCAGCCAACTCCCCGGTCTCCACCTCAAAACGATGGTAAGGCGCGTCATAGGAAACCTGTGTGGTCAGCCCGTCTGCCCAGTCCGCGGCCTCCCCGCCGCTGACCGGGTAATCACCGCTGCCGGCAAATACCGCTGTGGAGCCGTCACCCGGCGCGTAGGAAGCGCCGACTTTAAAGGACAAGTCGGTATGATCCCCGTTGGGATCGGTAACAACGGCGGTGAGCATCGCGTCCGTGCCGTCAACCTGTGCCTGGAGATTGCTGAAAACCGGGTTTTCCTCCGGCGTGTGGAAGACGATGGATTTTTCCGTAACATTGCCCGCCGCGTCGGCGGCTGTCACCGTAAGTTCATGATCTCCCATGGGCAGCGCCGTTGTAGAAGCGGTATACGGCAGGGTGATTCCCTCGCCATCCAGTTCGGCTGTAAGGGCAACCGCCCCGTCCTCGCCGTTAACCGCCGCTTGGATGGTAAAGACGCCCTTCACAGTTTCGCCGTCTGCTGGGCTGAGCTCCACCACAGGGGCCGTGTTGTCCACCGTCACTGTGCTGGTCACGGTTTTTCCGTCTACTTCCGCCGTCAGGGTGTGCTCCCCGTCGCTGAATTTTGTCGTATCCCACACAGCAGCCTGAGCGTTGAACTTTTCCGCCGGGATGGTGAAGACCACATCCAGCCACTCCTGCATACCTTCCGCATCACCGATGTTGTAGTTTTTATTCGGATCCAAGTTGTCTGGTTGCAGGACGGTGCCATCCGCCAGTGTCAAATAGAAATTCTTTGCCTTGATATCATCGTTGTTTTCCGGGGAATCCGGGCGGATCGTCGCCAGGGTGGAACCAGCCCAGATAGTGACGGTCAGCTTTGCGCTGCCGTCCGCCTGATACTCCAGGTACTTTTTGTCCACAAACACCGTACGGGTATCGGGGTCGCCCTTGACCGCTAGGCCCAGAATATCGTCACCCACGGCGATCCCGTTTTTATAATAGCTGCTCAGGCCGGTGATCTTGGCGGTAAAATACACGCCGCTTTCCATCGCCCCGACCGTTTCCAAAGGAAGGCCATCCACCTGAATCGTGGCCGTGGAGGGCGGGGTGGGCACGGCCGCGCTGACCGTCACATCCCCGCTGACCAGTGACCCGTCGCCGGGTAGAAGCCGCACATCCTCCGGTTGGATATGCTCAATTTGAATCGTGCTTTTCTCTGATTCGCCTTTGTTCATCGAAACAGTCGAGTCCGTCGCCGTCGCATACAGTTCAATCGAAGCGCAGTTGAGCAGCTCGCTGCCGGGAATTGTCACATAATACAGGCCGTCGCTGGAGGGGTTCTTGCCCTTAAAGGAAACATAGTCTGTCCCGGTGTCCTTTTTGAGCAGGATCTGGAAATCAATGATGCTGCTCTCATCCTTAATGGAGGCTTTCAGTTCTAGGTCGGTTCCCTCTTTATGGTTCTGTGGGAGACCCACCAGGGTCACGACCGGCGCCGTCTTGTCGTCGGCATTGGTGAAGGGCGAATTTTCCGTCCGCACGCTGGGAACCTGCCAGGTGTAGACAGAGCCAGGCGAAGGGGATTTCGCCGCTTCCACGATATTGGGCTTGCCAATTTTCACCGACTTGGTATAATTGTCGCTGGCGCGGTTCGGGGTGCGGTACTGGACGCATTCCCCTTCCACAAAGTCATTGGTACCGCTTCCAGTGCCGATATCCCCGTAGCTGATGTCGGCCGTCCCGATCACGGGGCGGACATGCAGCACCTGCTTGCCGGAATTGTTGATCCCATTGGCCTTGACCCTCACCAGGTTTTTCCCCTCAACCAGAGCGGAGCCGTAGTAGTCGTTGAACTGCTCGACCGTGTATCCGCCGGCCGCCTCCATCTCTGGGGTCTGGATCCAAAGAACCGCCGCCTGTCCGGATTTCAGGACAAACCCATCCAGTTCAGCTCCGATAGTTTCGGTTTCGCCGCTGTTTTCCTTGTCCTCATGGACAATGCGGTAATTGCTCAGATCGAGATCCTCTGCATAGTTGTTGAAGAGCTCAATGTATTCATAGGCATCTTTGTCTTTGCCCTGGCCGTCCACATCCGCTGTGTCCGGGACGACCTCCGTAATCAGCAGGCAAGGAAGATTCTGGTAATCCAAGCCGTTGTCCACATTGCAGAGGGAAACGCTGCTGCTCTCGGAGCTGCCGTCCGCATATTCTGCCGTCACATAGAATTCCAGGGTGGTGTTCCACGCCGAATTGCGGGCAACCACGGCGCTGTAGCCATTTTCCGCAGTCCCCGTCATCGCCATCGACTTCCAGACGAATTCCTCACAGGGGCGGTACCACAGCAATACCTGCTCCGTATCCGCCCTTTCCACCTGAGCGGTAATCTCAATATCATCTTCGGGTGTGTATTCCGCTTCATAATCTACATATATGGCCGTATCGGAATCGGCTGCCGCAGCCGTCAAGGGGGAGGGCCACATCGAGGCCGCTATGCAAAGGGATAATATCCCCCCAATTATTCGCCTTTTCTTCATTCAATAGACACTCCTTTTCAAACAAAATAGATCAGCACAATGAAATATTATAAACAAGAGATGTAATAGGCAAATCAGGTGTTTGTTAATTCGAAGTTAAAGAACCCAAAAGTCCATTTTTTTAATTTAGGACTATTCCCCTTCTGTTTATAATAAGATAAGGCATCAAGCATCTCATCAGAAACCAATTTTCCTCTTTTGGTGTGGAAATATAAGTATAGCTTTACAATCTATAGCTAAACCACTGGAACAATCCAGCCAGAAATCGAAAATCTAAGCTTTAGGAGATAATGGCTGTACGATATTTCCGCACAGTTGACGGGTTGGGAAGAATTGTTCTTCCCGCTGTACTTCTCCATCACTTAAATTCGAGGAAAAGACAATACAGCTGTTTCTATGGAAGAAAAGGATGGCTCCTTAATCGTTTTCCGTCCCGGCTGCCGGCCAAACCCCATCGCCTCCTTCCCCTGTCAATCCCCAGGACAGCCCGGACAGACAATCAAAAATCATTTCGCTGCCGGTGTCTAGAAAATGACAAAACCGCTTCCCTAATAAAAATAAGGAAGCGTTTTTTTGTCTTTTTTGCTCTTTTGGGGGTTGGACAGCCACGGTGGGGCGGTTTTGAAAAGCCAGCCTTAAAAAGCCCAGAAACCCCCATAAACACTGAAAAAATCGGGGTGGACAACAATTTCGTCACCCCTTCTTGGGAGGGAGTAACGAAATTGTTGTCCACTGGCCTAATACCGTTTGGAATAAATTTATTAAATAAAAATCAAAAGGAACTCCCGACAAAATGAGAATTCCGGGTTCGGAATAGATACATTTGATTGTTTTTACAACCCATTTTTCTGTTTTTTGCTTTTTGATGTCCCATTTCTATAAAAAAGATAAACCTCGGAAACGGCTGAACGCTGGGGCTATAGCATAAAAAAAGGCCGGAATCTGGATGCCTCATTTTTGAGTTCCAAATTTCGACCTCTATTCAACCCTAGCAAGCAAAAACTTTTCGTCCCAAACTCAGATAACCTCATAGGGAGACGGAAAACTGCCCTGTTCCTTATTCAGGGAATGAAGGATTTCCATATCCACTTCTTCTAGGACAAAGTCCATGGCATTCCTATTCTGCATCATTCGCTCCCGAGTGACGGTTTTAGGGATAACCGGAATTTTCTGTTGGAAAAACCACCGCAGAATAATCTGCGCCGGAGATTTATGATATTTCCGGGCAATTTCTCCAATGACAGAATCACTGAGTAGCTCTCCCTGCATAAATGGTCCGTAAGCTTCTGCAACAATCCCTCGTTCGGCACAGATTTTTCTCAGCTTTAACTGCGCTTTATAGGGATGCATCTCCACCTGATCCACTGCAGGCACAATACCGGAACATTCCCACAGACGGTTCAGGTGTCCTTCCTCACCGTTACTGATTCCAATGGCCCGGATGCGTTTTTCCTCATATAGTTTTTCCATCTCAACCCAAGCCTGCTCGTATCCTTTGACCGGCCAGTGAATCAGATAAAGATCTATATAGTCCATTTTCAGGCGTTCCAGTTGGCGAAAAAAAGCATTGCGGGTATCATGCAGCTTAATATTGTCATTGGTAAGCTTGGTCGTGACAAAGTATTCTTCCCGATGCAGGCCGCTCGATGCCAACGCTTCCCCCAGATCTTTCTCATTTTCATAATATTCTGCCGTATCAAAAAAGCGGTATCCCTCTTCCAGCGCATCATGGATACATTGGGAAAATCCGCCGTTTTCGTTGGTAATACGAAACAGTCCCAAGCCCAGAAGAGGCATTTCCACCCCGTTATTGAGAACGACCGATGGCTGATTCTTCATAACACCTCTCCTTTCAGCGGATGGTATATCCGCCGTCCAGCATAACGGTGGTACCGCTGATCATCCCGGCAGCATCACTGGCCAGAAACAGACAGGCGGCTGCTACTTCATCCGGCCGACCGAATCGGCCCACTGGAATCTGAGCAATATGTCTGGCCGCCCGTTCCCCACACCAGTAAGTAAGGGCAGGCGCCGTTTCGATTACTGTTGGCGCAATGGCAACCGCGCGGATTCCAAACTGTCCCCACTCATAAGCCTGAGAACGGGTTAACGCAATCAATCCGGCCTTTGCCACGCAGTACGCCGGCTGATCATCCAAAGCGACAACGCCGGCCTGAGACGCCATGTTCAAAATCACCCCGCAGCCGGCTGGAATCATAATTTCATTTGCAAACTGTTTTGACAGTAGAAAAGGAACCTTTAAATCAATCTTCATAGTGGAATCCCAATCTTCCTCCGACAGTCCGCATAAAGAGCCCCCATCCGCTACTGCCGCGCAATGAATGAGAACATGGGCAGTCCCGAATTCCTCTTTGCACTTCTGAACGATCTTTTGAGAAAATCCCTTTTCCCCCAGATCCGTACTCATACAGACAATTTTTCCCGTTCCGCCGCAGGCTTCCCGGGTAATCCTTAGCATTTCCTCGTTTTTGTCTACAAGCAGCATAGAAGCGCCGTTTTGAGCAAACAGCATGGCAATTCTGGAACCAATTCCCCCGGCAGCGCCGGTAAGAACCACTACTTTCCCGGTATAATCCACTTCAACGGGGCATTTTTCCCATTTCATTTTCTCACAGCCTCTTTTCTGTTCGTTAAAAAAATTAGCTTTTCTTCCTGATTTTTCCCTTTTAACACCGGAGTCAGCGGCCAAAGTTTCCTTTTCCATTTTCCGCGCAGCCACTCCCGTTCTTTCAATCAGCTTTCCCGAATCCAAACTGTCATTTCGCCTTTTTCCCGGTTTCCCCAAAACGCATAGGGCACCGCCTGCAAGACAGTTTCTTCGTATTGGGAAGGAATTTCTCCGTAAAGCTTGTCATCTGCCCATGGCCTGCGGCGCTTTCCCGAAGCGGTGATCATCAGGCCACCGGGAATGTCGCTTTCTCTTTCCCCCGGCGAAACGGCGGTATCCACCGACAGAGCAGACAAATTGGATCCGTTATCTATCTCTTCCAGACAGTACACCACAGGCCCCCGCTGAATACATACTTTTCCTGAGCACGCGCGCACTTCAGGATTTGCACGGATAAAACAGGCCGGCGCATCAAACTGAATTTCCAATTCTTTTCCGGCCTCCAGTTCAAATACCCCATAGCCGTTTTCCTTCCGGTACGAAACGTTGGCCCTGAAATTTTTTCCATAACCGGGAATCCGCACTGCAAGTTCGAGAACCTGGTCTGAAGTGATTTTCAGTACATTTCCCATGGGGAATTCCGTCTCGAGCTTTAAAATAGCGCCGTTTTTTGCTTTTACAGTGCTGCTGATAAACAGATTCAAATATACCCGCTGTGAATCCTGCGCCCAGATATACTGCCCCAGAGAAGCAAAAGTACGGGCAACGTTGGGAGGACAGCAGGCGCAGCTGAACCAGGGCTGGCGCACCGGCTTTACATGCTCCTTGGAAGTATAGGGCATACAGGCTTTGGGCCATACTTCCAGTGGATTGACATAGAAAAAGCTCTTACCGTCCAGCGCCACGCTGGCTAACACCGTATTATAAAGCGCACGTTCCACAGGATCAAAATATTGTGCCTGGCGGGTAACACGGTTCATCCGAAGCCCGAACAGCATTAGTCCTATCGAAGCGCAGCTTTCCGCGTAGGCCATCTCATTGGAAAGATCATAGTCGGTGGTAAAACGCTCTAAAATGCCGGACGCTCCAACTCCTCCGGTTACATACATCTGCCGTTCTGTCACGTTATTCCACAAGGTTTTGCAGGCATTCAGCAGGCCTTCGTCTTTTAATTCTCCGGCTAAATCCGCCATGGCGCTGTACAGATACATGGCCCGGACAGCGTGTCCGGCGGCCTGTTTCTGCTCCCGCACCGGCTGGTGGGCTTGATAATAGGACATGTCGGAATTCGTGTCCATAGAGCCCCATATAGGCAGATATCCCGGCCTGTCGTTTTCTTTTCGAAAATAGTTTTCCCCGGTGCCCCGGCAATTAATAAAGTAAGCGGATAACTCCAAATATCTTCTCACGCCGGTCGCCCGGTACATGCGAAACAGCGCCAGCTCTACTTCCTCATGTCCCGGATATGCGTGTATCTTCCCTTCTTCCGGTCCAAAAGTATTGCAGATTAAATCAGCAAGCCGCATCATGGCATCCAGCAGTCTGCGCTTTCCGGTGGCTTCAAAATAAGCCACTGCTGCTTCCATCATATGTCCAGCACAGTACAGCTCATGGCCTTCCCGCAAATTACGCCACCTCTGGTCAGGCTCCTTGATGGTGAAAAAGGTATTCAAATATCCGTCTGACTGTTGGGCTGCGCACACCAGTTCAATAGCCTCGTCAGCCAGTTTCTCCAGTTTAGGATCCGGCTGAAAGCTTAACACATAGGCTACCGCTTCCAGCCATTTTGCCAAATCAGAATCCTGAAAAACCTCGCCATAAAAGCTCCCCTGCGCCTGTCCGGCAGCAATTCGGTAATTTTCAATGCAATGACTGGGTTCCGCATTGGGCACCCGGTCATTCATTGCCTCCCACTGATAGGGAATAATTTCTTTTCTCACCAGATCCAGGCGTTCCTTCCAGAACCGATCCTGAATCTGGATGTCCTTTAAAGGAATGGACGCTAACATGTAATCCCCCCAAAGATCAGACGCTTTTTATTTTTAACGTGTACTTGTCTGTGATGGATGCTGGTTTTCAAGCAAATAATCAGTGTGTGATATTGATGGGGCAGAGATAGGAATAGTCTCCCCGCTCATTCGGCGCCGGCTTTCCATCTGTCTCAAATCCCAGATCAAATCCTTCATGATATACAATTCCGATTTCCTCAATTTTCCGGTTGCCGCCGTTGTACCAGCCCATATATCCGGTTTCTGTTTCTATAATCATGAGTTTGCAAATACAATTATGGTCCCAGCAGCCTTCTGAACTGGCAATAATAGGATTAGACGGATGCCGTTCCCAGTTAGTAATGCCATCCCGGGATCTTGCCAAACCGTTGCTGCCTCTCATATCCGCATCGTTCCCTAAATAAGACATGTAATACCAGCCGTCTCGCTTCCACACAAACGGCGCGGATACTTTAGCCATTTCCCATGGAATGCTGCCATCGGGAACGAAAATAGGATTTAACGGGTATTTGGTCCAATGGATACCGTCTTTACTGGTCGCATATCCCAGAGCGTCTGACTCGGTGCCTTCTGTTGCGCCGCCGGCATACCACATTTTAAACAAATCCTCTTCCTCGTCGTAAATGACGTGAGGTGTCCAGATAATATGATTTTCCCAGGGCTTATCCGGACGAAGCACCGGATGGGCAAGTGGGCGTTCCCAGTGGATACCGTCGTCGCTGACTGCATACCCGATGGCGGCAGACAAGGGGCCGGACCAAATCATGTGACCGGTATACCACATATGATATCGATTGTCCTTCTTCACTAGCGTGGGCCGGCTGACTTTATCCGCCTCCCAGGAAGAATCCAGCTGACGGGTTAGCACACAGCAAAACGGTTCCCAATGGATTCCGTCGGTGCTGGTGGTATACATAATGGATTTAGTGGGTCTCCAGGAAAACCACATTTTATAAATACCGTCTTCTTTGATGACATAGCTGTCGAACATGGTATTCAAAGCCGGTTCAAACAGCGGATATTTTGCTTTTTTCCAGCCTGCTGTTGTACCTGTAGGCATAGGCCGATATCCGTTTAAAATCATTACTAGAACCTCCTCAATCGGGAATGACATAAATTCCTATGGGCAATTCATCTCTCACATACAGGTTGACTTTTCCGGTACCGTTGTCTTGTCCCCGTTCATTCTCGCCTTCTTGCCCCGTCTCGGGGAATCCCAAATCAAAGCCTTTATGCACGGCAATGCCAATCTCTTCAAACCGGACATTACAGCCCTTATACCACAGCAGGTAGCCTTTCGGCGTTTTTAAAACGCTTGGCTTTCCGGCGCTGCGCCAATCCCAGGAACCGTCTGTCCCTGCAATAACAGGATTTGACGGGTGCCGCTGCCACTGGGAAATCCCGTCCCTAGAGCGTGCCAGTCCGATTCCCAAAACACCGTCTCCGTCTGCTCCTACATAAAACATGGTATACCAGCCGTCCTCTTTGGGGCAGACAAAGCAGGAAAATGTTTTGGCGTTTTCCCAGTAACGGTTGCAATCCGGCTGGAACACAGGGTTCTGGGAACAGCGCTCCCAATGAATTCCGTCTTTGCTGACTGCAACTCCTATGGCATCCGGATCGGTAATCCGACCGCCGGAATACCACATGCGATAACACCCCAGCTCTTCTTCCCATAAGACATGGGGGTACATTACCCCAATCTTTTCCCATGGATCCTGAGGCACTAATACCGGTTGGGGATGTTTTTTCCAATGAATCCCGTCTTTGCTGACTGCATAGCCGATGCTGCACCGGGCTGCTGTAATCTCAGTCGGAAACACTCTGCCGGTATACCACATATGATACAGCCCGTCCCGGTAAATCACCGTAGGATGGCTGACCTCATGAATTTCCCACTCAGACTGATACCTGGGGGTTAACACTACAGTCGGTAGACCCCAGTGTTTTCCGTCAGTACTTTCCCCATAGGCAATGCAGTGAGACTGTTGCCAGGTAAACCACATTTTATAAACCGGACCTTCCTGAATTACATAACAGCTGGAAATACTGCCGAGAGCGCCGCCCAGTACCGCTTCGCAGCCTTCGGCCTCCCAGTCTGCCACCTTGCCCCTGGGTCTCAATTTATATCCGCATTCCATGTTTTTGCTCCTTTACTTATATTTGTGTTCTGATCTGAAACGCAGCAATTTTCGCTTTTTCTCATGGCACTGTTCCGAGAAAAACAGCCTGCAACGCAAGCGGGAGTCCGCGTATCGTACCCGCCGGCTTATTTCTGACGCCGATCGTCCCTCCTTTTAGATTCTCTGAACTGGCTGGGGGTACACCCCAGTTTATTCTTAAAGACCTTAATAAAATATCCGCTGTCGTTATATCCCATTAACTCCGCTACCTCCGATATTTTAAATTCGGAGCACATTAAAAGCTCCTCTGCCTTTTGAATACGCAGATTGCTGATATAGTCTTTAAAATTTTTTCCTGTCTTTACTTTGAATTGTGTTGACAGATAATCAGGAGAAAGAAAAAACTTGGAGGAAATCTCCTGCAGGCCGATTTCCAGTGTATAATTCTCATTCACATACTTAATGACCTTATCCATGGTGTCCGTATAAATTTCAGAACTGGAATCCGCGCTGTTTTCCTGCGCTTTTACGGTAATCTGGCTTCCGTACTTTTTGATTTTTCGTTTCATTTCGCTGTACAGAGCCTTATTTTTTTCCTTTTCTTCCAGCACTTTTAAAGCTCTGCCGAATACCCGCTTGATGTCTTCTTCACGAGTAGGCTTTAACAGATAATCAAACGCCTGTTCCTTAATTGCCTCATGGACATATTCGAACTTTTTATGGGCGCTCAGCAGAATAATCAAAACTTCAGGAGATATAGCTTTAATCTGGCGGAGGAGTTCCAGCCCGTCTGTATGGGGCATTACCACATCTGTAATGATGATCTGAGGGTTAAGCTTTTGAAACAAATCCAGACACTCATCTCCGTCCGCCGCTTCTCCTACTACCGTAACACCGGACACATAGGTTTCGATAATATCCCGCACCAATAAACGTATCATACTTTCGTCATCCGCAATCATAACTCTGACAGACATAACCTCTCCCTTTCTCATACCATTCTCCTGTTTTTCCATCAGTTCAGAAGCGACAGATCCCTGCCGTTTCCGCGGTTTTGATGAATATAGATGGTTACCAAAGCCCCGCCATCCTCATTGGGGTCAATTTTGACAAACGATTCCGGTCCAAAAGAATAATGAAGACGCTTGGAGATATTAGATAATCCTATTCCCGTCCCACTGACAGTGATGCTTTCCCGTAAATTGCCGTTCTGCTGTAAAACAAAATTTATTTTATCCGCATATTCCCTGGTGAGGCCGGTTCCGTTATCCTTAATGGCAATGACCAATCCATCCCCATGGTGAAACGCCGAAATCCAAATATAGTTGTGATCCCCTCTGGCACGGAATTTCACCGAATTTTCTACAATAGGCTGCAGCATAAATTTAATCACGGGATCATCATAGGTATCCGGCTGAACATCGAACTGACACTCCAGACGGTTATCGGACTGATTTTTAACCACTTCCAAATAATTCTGAAGGTTTTCCATCTCATCTTTTAAGGTAACGCTGGTATGGGTATCTACCAGACTATACTGCAGCATCAACGAAAGAGATCGGATGCTCAGGGAAAGATCTCGCGCTTTATATTTCAGCGCCATCCCCCGCAGACAATCTAAAGCATTGAATAAGAAATGAGGATTAATCTGGGACAAAAGCGCTTCATATTCCACCTGCATTTTTTCTTTTTCCTGACGCATATTAATGGCATGCAGATTTTCTATCCGATGAATTAACCGGTTATAGTTTTCTATCAGAGAGGCGATGTCGGAATTGTTGGTTTTAATGTCCAGCAGTTTTTTGTTGTGCTCCGGGTATCCCTGAATTTGTTGAATGATATCGTTAATAGGCGACGCCAGCGCCTTCGACCGGGAAAAAGCAAACCCAATGCTCACTAAAACGAAAATGATATAAGACCATCCCAGAAAAATCAGAGGACTTTTAAACAAAGAGAAAAACAAGGAAAAATGGTTAACAACCACAACCAGTTTCCAGTCAATGGAATCCAGACTGTCACTGATGATAATTTTATTGTCGAAAAAGTTAATGTCCGTTTCCTGGTAATAAAGATTCTCCCGATCGACCGGTAAGGCTCCCTGATTCCCTCCGCTGTAGATCACAGTACCATCCTGGGCAACCAAATACACCTGCTGTGACTCATGGAGATTGATGGAATTCAGAATATTGCTGAACACAGCATATTTTAGGCTGACACAAAGGCCGGCGGCAATATTGTCAGTTCCCATTTCATAGGCATAGCTGTAAAAATTCACAGTGTCTACGGTAGTTTCGTCTGCTTTCAGGGTAAGATCATAATTTGTTTCATTACCAATCTTTCTCTGATTTTCAGTAATTTTTTCCTGAATATCCTTCCGGTTGTAGGAAGATTTTTCCGTACTGTAAAAGCCGTCGTTCCGATACATGTGGACAAAAATATTGTCAATATCATCGTTATTGTAGCTGATGTTTGCAAGCGACGTGACAATTTTCCTGCCGGAAAACATGACGCTTTCATCGTAGTAATCACTTTTATAAAGAGGAGAGTCGCAAATGGTTAAAAACGCCTCTTTCTGTGACAGAGTCATTTTATGTAGGACGTTTTCGATCTGGCCGTTTACCTGCGTCAGTACATTTTCGCAGTATACAATATAGTGCTGACTTAAAAAAAGGTAAAAATTTACAAGGCTGATGACAAACACCGCTAGAATCCCCAACGTGAAAAAAAGCAGTGTTCGGAAAATTCTATTCTGATAGGTTGTTCTTTTCATCATCAGGCCCTTTCTTGATTTCGGAATCTTTATCCCTTAATCGCCCCGCTGAGAAATCCCTTTACAATCTGTTCCTGGAACAAAATATAAACACAGAATACCGGCAGAATAGACATAACCAGCCCCGCAGTAATGGCGCCGTAATTAGCGATAAACTGCGCTTTCAACATAAATATGGAATAATTCAGAGTATTCCATTCGCTTTTGCTGACAAAAATCATGCTGAGCAGCAGGTCGTTCCAGCAATTAATAAAAGCCAGCGTACCGGCCGTTGCCAGAGCAGAGCGGCACATGGGCAGAACAATGCGCAGGAACATCTGCAATTTGGAGCATCCGTCGATAGTAGCCGCCTCTTCAAATTCCATCGGAATTTGCTTCATAAAAGCGGTGATAATAAAAATCGACAAAGAGGAATTTAAAACAACGAACACAATAATCAGGCTAAGCCTGGTTCCTATCAGATTCATGCGGTTCATCAGGACGTTCAGCGGGATAATGACGGAATGGATGGGAACCATGAGTCCAAAGGAAAAAAACAGGTACAAATAACGTCCGTGACGATTTCTGGCGATAACATAGGATACCATAGAAGTGATGATTAAGACAAGTGCAACAGAAACCACTGTGTAAATAAAAGAATTAAGAAAAGAGTAGGACATGCCCGCCCCTTTCCAGGCAGTTACATAATTTTCAAACTGCCATACCTCCGGCAGGGCAAAAGAATTTCCGTAAATCTCGGTGGTTGACTTAAAAGAAGATAGCAAAACCCAGCAGAAAGGAAAAATCGTGCTAACTGCAAAAATAGACAAGCAAATCATTTTGACATAAAACAAAACTCCACGTTTCATACGTTTTTCCCTCCCTGATCAGAATCCTTGAAAACAGCTCCGGTAATTCTGGTTAGGACCAAAGCTCCAATAACAATAATTACGGCAATGGTAGCCCCTTTCCCCAGTTCCGAAGAAGAGAATGCCAATTTATACATGTACAAAGCCAGCGTGGTGGATGCTACTCCCGGTCCGCCCCAGGTGGTAATAAAAGCATGCTCAAAAGATTTCAGACATCCGGTTAAGCAGAAAATAAAGCAGATTTCCAGCACCGGTTTAATCTGGGGAAAAACAATATGCCAGGCAAGCTGCCTGCTGTTTACCCCGTCAATAAGGGCGCTTTCAATAACCTCATCGGAAATTGACTGCATTCCCGCCAGAATAATCGCCATATAATACCCGATATACTGCCAGACCTGGATAAAGGTTACCGTATACATGGCAATATCCGGATCGGAAAGCCAGCTTTTGGCCATCCAATTCAGCCCCATCGATCGCAGAATTGAATTAATCGGACCGATATCGCTGTTAAGCAAAACAGAAAACATCAGGCCGATTACCGTCGCTGCGATAATAGAGGGCAGAAAATAGACAGCCCGAAAAAAACGAAATCCCTGTTTAGTACGGAAAAGCAAAAAAGCCACCAGTGCCGCCAGGGGAATCTGGAAGCAGACATGCAGCAAAATCAAAACACCGGTATTTCGCATAATCTGCCAAAAGTCCGAGTAGTTGAAAAGAAACTGGTAATTGGCAACACCTACAAAATTAATGTCTCCTGCTCCCGTCCACTGTGTAAAAGATAAGTATATCACAAAGATCAGTGGCAAAATCATAAAAACTATATAAAGCAGGACAGAAGGCAGGGAAAAAAAGGTAGAAAAAGCCACATCACCTAAAGTGCGTTTCAATCTGTTTTGTTTCATGATATCCTGGTATCCTTTCCCGGGACACAGATAATGTGCTATCTGTTTTCCAATCTTGAAAGAATGCCCTGTTGTTTTAACCGATATTGAAATCGACAGCAGGGCATTCTTGATAAATACATTCTTTAACGAAAGTCAGGGAAGAGAACCCTAACCGGGATCTCTTATTGCCGTCTTCAAGTTTTTACTTACGGAACTTTATAGTTCCGATCCATGGAATCCTGTACCTTGTCTGCATACTCTTCCGGAGTAAGGGCTCCCGCCAGAAATTCGTCTAAGTAGCTCTGATATTCAGCCCATACTGTATCGTTGGGGATTGTGAGCATATGAATCTGGGCGGTTTTGGTGATATTGGGTCTGTCTTCATAATACTGCTTCATATCAATTGCCAGCGGAACGGCATTGTCGTCTTTGTATTCCATAATTTTGGCAGGCTGAGTGGCTTTGGCATCATAATAGAACTGGCACATGTCATCGCTGAAGTAGAACTCAAGATAATCGACGATCGCTTCTTTCTTGGCATCGCTCTTATCCCATTCTTCTTTGCAAATAAACATGGCTTTATTGCCAAGCATAATTCCCATATCGTCCTGATCGTCACGGGCAAGTTCGCCGGTCAGCTGGGGATGGTCAATAATTTCAGACCATGCATAGGCTTCTTCTGTCACCGCATTGGCGTTACCAGACAGCAGATAGTACATTGCCGCTCGACCCTCATTGTACAGTGCTAACGTGGGACCCCAGTCACCGTTGGTAATGGTATCAGAGGGGAAGCAGCCAGCCTGACGCATTTCATCAATAATGGTAAGAGCTTCTACGAACAGATCTGTCTTAATAATACCCGTCTGGGAAATACTGTTCATTTCTTCTTCCGCGCCCTCCATACGGCCATACAGATCAGACAGCGGGAAATGCAGCGGGTTGCCGCCTTTACTACCCATCGCAAGGGTAATCACTCCATTTGCACTCAATACTTTACCAATTTCGATAATATCGTCATAGGTTTTGGGATATTCCAAATTGTATTCTTCAAAAATGTTTTTGTTTACGAGCCATACGCCCAGTGCGTGGTCCATAGGAATTCCGTAGGACACACCGTTGTGATAATAATAGTGGGATTCCAGGAAATCTTCTTCGCTAAGTTCCTCAGAGGCCTCGAAGAATTCATCAATAGGGAGAAATACGCCTGCGTCCATCATAGAGCCGCTATCAGAAGCGGAGTTCCAGTATTCTACGATATCCGGGGTATTCCCGGCAGCCACGTATGTTTTCATGGCCGTTTTGATATCGTCGCCAGCAATTCCTTCGTGCTCAATAATATACCGGTCGGACACCTCTTCCGCATAGGCTTCTATGCTCTCTACAAACGCCGTCATTCCGTCGGTGTTTTTGGTGTTTTGATCCAAAATACGAATAGTAACTTTCTCTGTGTTTTCTTCTGCTGCAGAACTGTTCTGCGTTCCGCCACTGGATTCCGAACTGGAACCAGTGTCTTCTGCACAACCTATCATTGCTGTAAAAAGACTGAGCGCAAGTAGCACTCCGAATGCTCTGGTTATGCGTTTTTTCATTTTCATAAATCGACCTCACCTTTCCTAATTTATTTAACGCTCGCCGTGAAGCAAATCGGTTACGGCGCCTTTGCCGTAACTCCTTTCAACAAATATTATAAAGGGCATAATTATTAAAATAAATAGAAAATAATCTGGATTTATTGAAATAATTAGGTGTTTTAACAAATAAAATCATTAATTTTTATTGTGTGTATTACTATTACCCCCAAATTTTTCCGAAACTTTTATATAATTTTTATACTTTCATTTTTAGCTTATCATCATCCAGCATTTTCTAGCGATTTTTATAAATTGTCTTTCTATTTTTATACAGAAAAGAGAAATTTATGATGAAAACGGCCAAATCTATGGTGCGAAGAAAATCAGTGCCGTTTTGAAATCCAGAGAGGCCACCAGCCACAAAAATCACCTATTTCAAAGTCAACAATTCCCCATTGTATCTTTGTATCATCATCGATTTGTTTTACAGAAAAGTCATAGGTTATAAGGTTTCCAAAAATTAGAGTACACATCTGGTAACATCTGCATTTAAACACGCCTTTGAAGAACGTGGAACCCCTAACGGCCTCATTTTTCACAGTGACCGGGGAGGCCGATATATAGCATTCACTAAACTGTTACGAAACAGCGGGGGTACAACAATCCTTTTCCGCTTCTGGAAGGCCGTGTGATAATGCCTTTGCAGAAACATTCTTTGCTACCTTCAAAAAGGAAGAAGCCTATCGCAGAACCTATTCATCCGAGCATGACTATCGCAAAAGTGTTGAACAGTACATAGAGTTCTATAATAAAAAACGTCCGCATCGCTCACTGGCCTATAAGACTCCCGCTCATTTTGAGGAGTTGTTTGGCAAGAAATAATGTCTTGTATATGAGAATAGCCTGTCAAAAAAACATTTTTATCGGTTACAAGTAAAGCAACAATTCAGACAAAGCCCGATTTATCAGGGCTTCAGGCATAAAACAAAACCCATTTTTCTATTTTTTTCTTTTTGATCTCCCATTTCCATAAAAACCTAGAAAGCAGCTTAATACTAGACTTATAAAACAAAAATAGAGAGAACGTAGATTGTTGCTTTTTTGAGTTCCAAATTTCGGCCATCCCCACTTTACTGCCTAGGGAACGACCCCTCTCTCCTCCCACACTAAGATAGGCGCCGGATTTGTCGGATAAATCTCCCCGGTTTTCACCTCATGGCCCTTTTCCTGCACAGCCCGAATTATCTTACGAATATCCTGATATTCTTCATCAATGAACAATGTGTATCGTCCGCATATCGTAAGTTCCTCCTATTCCAGTTGATTTGAGCATAAAACCAACCATTTTTATTCTGTATTAATCTGACTCCTTGGCTTCTACAAACCACCGGGTTTCTTCCAGCCATAAATATTTTTCCCTGCCTCGAATCCGGCAGGTATACCGGATTCCCGTTCCGCCCGCCTTGAGGCTGGCCGCCCGGCGGATATCGAGAATCCGGTCAATCTCAAATTTGGCGCCGTCTTCCCAGTGGATTTCAAGAGGAAAGACCGTGCCGTCCACATCAAACCTTGCTGTTACTTCTACATATTTTTTGCAGGACATTTTCAGCCATTCCCCTTTCCAAAATCA
>UMKC01023855.1_pt1 | contig 43724 bp, 44 predicted proteins | sample 1966201 | NCBI WGS metagenome assembly UMKC01 (sample SAMEA4836166, study PRJEB28245) | human gut metagenome | biome: gut microbiome; material: fecal sample | place: Denmark | collected 2008 | reverse complement strand
ATTTTATCAAGAATCAATTTACAACGACAAGATACGCATATTGCACAAGAATATTTTGATACAATATCAGACTTAATTGATACACAAGAAGTACAAGCCCTAAAAAAATGCAGCCAACACATGGCTACATCTCGCTTTCAACATTCTTTAAACGTTTCTTACTATTCCTTTATAATTTGCAGAAAATTCGGTCTTGATGCCTATAGTGCAGCACGTGCCGGTCTATTACATGATCTATATTACTATGATTGGAAAACAGATGAGGATCGTCCTCTTGAAGGAAATCATGCGATGATTCACCCAATCATTGCCCTTGAGAACGCTAAAAACATCACATCAACAAATCCTACTATTGACGATGCCATTCTACATCACATGTGGCCATTAAAAACAAGCCACCCAAGCACAAATGTTGGATGGATTATTCAGGCTGTAGATAAATTCTGTGCCATCACAGAAATGGGACATCAATCTCTATTTCGAGTAAGTCGCTCTAACAATCTATTAAGCTATTGCATTCTATTTACATTCCTATTAACAATGTAGGCAGCTAGTATTCTCTAGCTGCCTTTAGTTTTTCTTTAAATTGTTCTAGCCATAAAGAACCATCTTTATCCAATCCATACTCACCCATTTGAATACTTGGCTTTTTCTCCCCATGGAAATCACTTCCACAAGTAATCAATAAATGATGCTCCTTCGCTAGTTTTTCATAATATACATTTTGTTCAGGCGTATGATAATTACTATAAGCTTCAATACCATCCACTCCAGCATCCAATAACACCTTGAACATCTCATCATTTTTATAAAACGTATTAAAAGGATGTGCTACAATCGCAAGTCCACCAGCCTCATGAATCTTTTGAACCGATTCGACAAAATCAGGCATTGGTACATATACAAATAAATCCGAACCATATTGACATTTATCCCAAAAGAAATTAACGGGTGCCGGATCACTTCTTTTACCGCCTGGAATATAATCCTTAAAATCTGGAATATCTTGATAACGAGGATCATTGAACATATGCGTACACATCACAAACCAAGGATTCTTACCATTCGCCTCTTTCAAAACAGCCTCTTCATCAATTTCAACACCATACTTCGCTCTTAATTTATCGCAACGAGTTGAAAATGCATTTCTAGACTTCACTTGCGTTCTTTCTAATAAATTTTGAAAATAGGTATCCTCCAAATCGATACCATATCCAAGTAAATGTACATCTGTATATCCAATACTTGTTGAACACTCAATGGCAGGAATCACTTCAATACCCGCTTCTTTACCAAGTTTGATCATTTCCTTAACACCACTGATACAATCATGATCACTTAACGCAATGGTTTTTAATCCTCTTTCTTTTGCGATTCCAATCAATTCTTCAGGCGTAAACTGCCCATCTCCCGAATAACAGGAATGCATATGCAAATCAAATTCATTCATTACTATAACCCTCTTTACATCACATAGAAAAATATAATCACAAAGATACCTAAAATAATGCGGTACCACCCAAAAATTGTAAAATCATGGCTCTTCACATAGTTTAATAAAGCTTTTATCGCAAATAAGCTCACCACAAAAGCCACAAACGTTCCTAGTAGTAATAAGAACAATTGTCCAAAACTAAATAAACCTACCTTTATAAAATATTTAATGACCTTTAAAAGACTCGCTCCAAACATGACAGGGATTGCCAAGAAAAACGAAAATTCACTTGCGACCGTTCTAGAACAGCCACAATATAATCCACCCAAAATTGTAGCTCCACTTCTTGAAGTTCCTGGTATCAAGGCTAGACATTGAAAGCATCCAATCTTTAAAGCCGATACATAATCAACTTGTTCAATCGTTTCAATCTTTTCTTGTCTAGGATTCTTCTCAACCAAGATAAAAATAATTCCATACGCAATCAGTGCCACCGCAATCACAAAGTTTGCCGATAAATATCCCTCAATAATATCATCCAACAATAAGCCAATAATGGCAGCAGGAATGACGCCCACAATCACCTTAGACCAAAGTTGTAAAGTCTGTTTTCTCTTTTTAGGCGATTTACGCGTATCAAAAGGATTCAATTTCTGATAGTACAACACTAAAACCGCTAAAATACTTCCAAACTGAATAACCACCTTGAACACTTCAAAGAAGGTAGCCGGTTCAAGCGGCCAAATGCTCGCAAATAAAATTAAATGTCCTGTCGACGAAATCGGCAGCCATTCCGTTATCCCCTGTATAATACCTAATAAGATTGTCTTAACAATACTGCTTAGAAATGTCATTCTTCATTCCTTTTAGCTGCATACTCATGAACCATCTGTTTAAAAATTTCGCCCCTAATCTCATAATTTTTAAACTGGTCAAAACTAGAACATGCAGGACACAACAAGACAATATCACCAGGTTTTGCGAGTAACACTGCCTTTTCAAACGCATCCTTCATGGTTTCAACACTCATTTGACTTGTAAAAATATCTTTAAACTTATCTTTTGTCTGACCAAAAGAAATACATTTCTTCACTACACCATCATACTGTTTCAAATCATCAAAAGAAATATGTTTATCTTTGCCACCACAAAGTAGAATTACATTCTTCTCAAATGCAGATAAACCCGCACAAGCCGCATGCGTATTTGTAGCCTTAGAATCATTGTAGAAACGAACATTATCAATAGTATCGACATATTCAATACGATGTTCTACACCACTAAATTCACGAATCACTTCCTGAATATTAAATAAAGAAACACCCATCAAATAGGCCATACAACTTGCCATCATCGCATTCCCACAATTGAATTCTCCAACAATTTTTAAATCCGATAAAGTAAACAACTGCGTATCTTTATAATAGGCATACTTATCATCTTTATATAAATCGACATCTTTTCTTTTCAAAGAAAAATCAATCACATGACAAGGAATGTTTTGAGCATACTTCACAACATTTTCATCATCCACATTACGAATAAAGTAATCATCCGCATTTGTGTTCTCATAAATACGCATCTTACTTTCATAATATGCTTCTAGACTATCCATATAATCTAAATGATCCGGTGCCAAATTTGTCACGGTTGATACATGAGGTCTAAATGTTTCAATTCCCAACAATTGGAAATTACTTAATTCAAGAGCTACATTATAGTCTTCATCCGTATATTCTAAAGCCAATTCACATAAAGGCGTACCAATGTTTCCAGCAACCAAACTCTTCTTTTGTCGATTCAACATCTCATATAATAATGTCGTTACGGTTGTCTTACCATCTGTACCTGTTACGGCTGCATAATTAAAGTTCTTAGCATAACGATACGCCACTTCAATTTCTGTATAGATTTTTGCGTTTTGTTCTACAAAATAATGTACGAAAGGAACACGATAAGGAATACCAGGATTCTTCACGATAAACGCATACTTCTTTTCTTTTAATGAATCTGGATGTCCTCCATCAAACACTTCGATACCCATTGATTCTAATTCTGTCTTTTCTTTAATCGCATTCGAATCCGTTAAAACAACATGATATCCATTCTTTAATAAAAGCTTACTAACGGCAATCCCACTACGGGCAGCCCCAATGACTAATACAGTTTCCATCTACATTACCCCCAAAACAAGTCCAAGAACCGCTAAGATAACACCAACAAGTCTAAAACGTGTAACAACCTTTTCTTCAGACCATCCACACATTTCAAAGTGGTGGTGCAAAGGCGCCATCTTGAAAATTCTCTTATGTGTTTTTTTATAATACGTAACCTGTATAATAACGCTGCAAACTTCTGCAACAAAAACAAAACCAATAATAATCAATAAAATTTCTTGTTTTAAGACCATTGCCACAGCAGCAATCAAGCCACCCAAAGCCAATGATCCCGTATCCCCCATAAAGATTTGAGCTGGATGCTTATTAAACTTCAAATATCCAAGTAACGCAAAGATCACGAGACAAATCAAACATGCCACATTATATAATCCTTGCATTAATGCGAATACCACAAATGGAACCAGCGCAATGACCATCTGGCCTGCACACAATCCATCTAAACCATCCGTTAAGTTCACCGCATTCGTTTCAGCTGTAAACATAAAGAATACTAAAATAAAGTAGAACCATGATAAATCAATTGTCACATTAAAAATAGGAATCCAAATATCTGTAGTTGAACTTGTACGATATAAGAAGAAAAACACAACCGCTAAAATAGACTGAAGTAAAAACTTATGAGCTGGTTTTAACCCCTCATTATTCTTTTGTACAACAATAATATAATCATCAATAAATCCAACAACACCATACCCTACAAAGGCAAGTAGAATAATCATTGTATTCATATCCAGTTTGAATGGAGTAAAAAAAGAACCTATAATATAGACAAGTGTTGGTACAATAATGAAGGCTAATCCACCCATAGTAGGCGTACCATTCTTCTTTTTATGGCTTGCCAACCCCTCTTCTCTTTCTGTTTGTCCAAACTTAATTTTATGTAAATAATCAATCAATCCAGGCATAATCAGCAACATAATCACAAGCGTAACTAAACACATGCCCAAGATTATTAAGTAATTCGAATTCAACATTCCATCGTCTCCTCTTTTTTTAAAACATTATCATTATAACATTCTATTGAGTCTTGAACAAATTTTAATTCAGGGGTTGAAATAAGGGCTTGTTAATGGTATTATAGTTAAGCGATTGCGTAAATGAAAGAAAAAGGAGGACATTAAGATGTCAAGAGTATGTGCAGTATCTGGAAAAGGTCCTTTATCTGGAAATAAACGTTCTCACTCAATGCGTGCTTCTCGCCGTAAATGGAACGTGAATCTTCAAAAAGTTCGTGTTGTAGTTGATGGAAAGCCACAAACTATCCGTGTTTCAGCTAGAACATTAAAAACTTTGAAGAAACAAAACGCTATTTAATTTTAGATAATTAGGATCCTTAAAAAAATTATGCATAAGATAAAAAAGAAGAGATATACTCTTCTTTTTTTCTTTATGTTACAATGAATTTGAGGATACATATATGAACAAACAAGACCATGACGAACTACTAAACCAAGGTTTAACTCAAAAAGGTAAAGGTTAGAACCATATATATTCACAAAGAACCCTTTTCTTCATACTTTTTACTTCTAGCATTTGAAACATTAGTTAAATGTCGATACAAGAACTTTGGATTCTTTCGTAGCAACGGAACAATTTGATATGGATCATCCACACGTACTAAATGCTCTTTTGCTTTTTCAATTATTTGTGCAATCAACTTCATATCTAGTTTGTCGTTTAATAGCATTGATTGTGTTAACTCAAAGAAGCATTCTTTATTATCAAATAGTTTCAACGATAAATAATATGTATCAAAATTTGCTTTTGATATAGGATTGCCAGAATTATACGTGATGCGCAACTTCTTAATTGTTGAATACGTCATTTCTTGATACGCATTTTTATAATCTCCACTCTTTAGTATTTCTGCGACCATTTTTAAACTTTCCATCAAGCTATTTCCTCTATAGTAGATTATGCTCTCATCATTCAACTCTAAATATTGAAGTTTTGTGACACTTAAAGCCAAGAGCACTATAATCGGTGTCAAAATTAAGGCCAAGGTTGGCTCAAAAAAAGATTCATTTATAAATCCGTCAACATACCCGTTAGTTTTCACATACATAAAAACCAGCTTTAAAAATAGAAAAGTCAATACCCAGATGGAAAAAATTGAAATTACGATATCACTCCTTTTAATTCTTTTACCGTATACAATTTTCTCATTATTTTTCATATGTAAATCACTCTCCTTCATTTTATATGATAGTGAAATCAAGAAAGGATCGAATTTCATTGCATGGCTTGTAGATATCATCACTTGGCTTACACCTTAAAAGAGCAGTTTAATCACTGCCCTTTTTTCTTTTATGCTTCTGCTTATTCGAATACATATTTTGATCTGCCAAATCCTTGACACTCACAATATCCCCCGTCAACAACATGGCTGAGCCATAAGATACAGAAGGCAAATAACTATATTTTCTACGCTTCTTTTCTATGAAACTTTCAAACTGTGCAGAACACGCCTCTTCATTCCGACTGTTTTTTAATAAGACACAGAATTCATCGCCATCAACTCTGTAACAATAGCCATATTTGGCATATGCCTTCTTAATACAATCCGCAATGATACGCAAACACAAATCTCCTTTGACATGACCATACACATCATTGACATGTTTAAAATCATCCACATCAAACACGATCAACATACCATTTGTATAATTCATTTCTTCAGAGCGATTCAAAAAACTATTCTGATTTAGTAATCCGGTCAAGCCATCTAGCTGATTCCACATTTCACTACAATATATAAAATATAAGACCGAAAGTAAGGTGACACAAAGCCAACTCACATGAAGATCTGGAACTAAGATTTGTATGATCGTTTCTGCAACCAAGAAGATCATTAATGGATAAATCAATGCTTTACTGCGATTTTGAAACTGTTTCGAAACAAAAATCGTAGATAAAGATAAATATAATATTGATATAAAATACGCAAAGATATAAATAACGAAATAGGGTCCTCGCGAATATATATTTTCTTGACTAACTGAAAATACAAGTCCAGACGGAATCGATATAGCCAGAATCAAAAGATATACGATTTCACATAAAATCGCCAATTTGAATTCCCACCTAAGTTTTGTCTTTTTATCCAATACATACACCAAACATATACAAACCGATGGCGTAAGTCCAAAGCCTAGATAGTTCGATACTATATTGATCCAACGGAATTTCTTTGGTAAACCATCCACTTTTAATGTAACGACTTCTAATAATGAAATCAGTGCAATCAATCCAAACGCAAATAAAAATCCACGCTTTTGTTTTTTATTTAACGATTCACTCAATCGCGTCAAAACGCACATGAAACAAAGAACGAAAATATCAATTGTCGTTAATATATAAAAATATCCATTCATCACTCGCTATCCCATTCCTTATATATACGTCTAAATACAATTGGACTGTTCTTCTTCAAATACTCTTTTTGAAGCCAATCCAAATACGTTCCTGGACTAATAATACCGCGTATGCTCAATACATCCGCACCTAACGTTCCCAAAACCAAATCGGTAAAAGAAGCACAATTATCACCTAAAGCCCAGTAAATATGGAATTTACCACTCTTGACCTTATATAACTTTGCTCCCGTACGATAATGCAGACGACTTGGATAATCCATTTCATATTCACTAAAACGATCATACCCATCTTCTTTTTCAATCTTTGTATACCAACGATAGCCATTTTGACGAATTTTTTCAATTTCTTTTTCAATCATCTCATTCTGTTTTGACGTTGTATAAATACCATATTCAAAAATGGAATTATTCTCTGCCGAAATCATATTCGGAATGTATTTCTCGAGTGGCACCGTAAAGAAAATGCCATCCCCAATCGTTTGATTTAAATGAAAGGAATCACTATCATAATTTCCATAACTATAGACAATATCATCATACGCAAAACAGATGTGCCCAACCTTTTGAAAGCCCTTGGGCCCGACATGGACAATCACCTTTAAGCGAACAACCTCATCCTTCTTATACGTATTTAAATCTTCAGGCTTACCATCCTCTAAATACCGGTTGATACTTGTCAAAGCCGCATCCGGAACTAAAGCACAAAGAAAAGCCGGAAGTGTGATTCTTACTTTTCGTTTCCATTTATATTTCGTTAAAGGATTGATTCCTTCACATCCATCCCCTAAATAACGCGTACCTAAGATCATAAAGTAAATGCCAAAAGCACGCATTAAAAGATCTGTATGAAAATCTGGATTCAATAATAAATAGAAGCCAAAGAAAATATAAACAAAGCTAAACACAAAGTTAAAGAAGTTTCCTTTAATATGATTGATTTGATTAATCACAAGCTGAACAAAACAGGCAAAACCACAAAGAATACAATATCCACCAAAGTTTACTCGCAAGATCCATTGTGGAAGATACCGAAAATTCATTAAGAAAAACATAAACGCAAAGGATAATATGGAAAAGAAAAAATCTTTATTCATTTTATTCTTCACAAAACGAATAAATAAAACTACGCCATTGACACATAAAAATACAATAGATGCGATTAAGATCCCTGTAAAAATACGATTGGGAATCCATATCATGATGGCTCCCGCAACCATTAATATGGTTCCAATCACAAAGTTCATAGCTACATCATAGAACATAGACTACCTCCAGTTGGATTGTACACATAAAAAGCTGCCTTCATCCACACGAACGATTCCTTTTTTTTCTGTTAAAGAATTACTTGTCGTATATATTTCTTCGATATGAATCCGTCTTTTATCTAATGGATACAAAAATCCCGATAAAGAAAGCACACCCTCTTGAATCGGATAAAACGAAATATGATGATACGAATCATCAATTTCATGAATGCCCACATTCATAACGGATATTTTTTGGTGTTCATCGATCAACACTACATTTTGAAAACGATACATCGCCAAGCGAATATTCGCAATCGTATGATCGATTCTTCCTTGCATGGCCCCATATAAATAGATCGTATCATAATCTTTACATAAACGAATCGCAAGCTCTGAATCCGTTTCATCCTTCATAATGGGATGCCTTTCGATTGGACACGTGATTCGTTTAAAATCCTCTTCACTTAAAGAATCAAAGTCTCCCACAGCCATTTTAATCGGAAAACCCTGATCTATAATTTTTAATGCACCAGCATCAACACCGATATAATCACAATTTTCAATTTTTGGCACAACATCAACGAGTGGTGTAATTAAAACCGCACAAGTCATTTATTCAAGCATACCTTCAATTGTCTTTGCGATATCATTTTTAAATACGTAGCTTCCCGCAACCAATGTGTCGCAACCTGCATTTAATGCCAATCTAAACGTATCCTGGTTGATACCACCATCAATTTCAATACGATATGAAAGGTTCAATGCTTCACGCTTTTCTTTTAACCACTCTACTTTTTTAAGCATGTCGGCCATAAATTTCTGGCCACCAAAACCAGGCTCAACACTCATAATTAAGACAATATCACAAGATTTAAGTACACTTTCAAAAGGTTCAATCGCCGTATTTGGTTTTACGACAATACCACCTTTCGCACCCAAGCCATGAATTTCATCCAACAATTTCTGAATACGCGTCAAATCATTATTCAAAGCTTCTGTATGGAAAGTGACTAGATCCGCTCCATTTTTAATAAAGATAGGTGCATATGTTTCTGGGTCTTCTACCATTAAATGCACATCCATGAATAATGGACAAGCCTTTTTAAAACCTCTTAAAATATCAGGTCCAAACGTTAAATTCGGTACGAAATGACCGTCCATCACATCAAAGTGTAACCACTCTGCTTTAGATTCTTTTAAAATTTCTAATTGTGCACTCACATTGGCATAATCCAAAGATAAAATTGAAGGTGCAATCACAATTGAATTCATAGTTTTTTACCTCTTTCTTCCATAATATTTTTATAATCCTCATAAACGGATGGATTGATTTGGCCATTTTCAACAGCCTCTTTGATCTTACAATCCGGCTCATTCAAGTGCCTGCAGTCTTTAAAACGACAAGTATGAATGTATGGTTTAAAATCTAGAATACACGCATCTAAATACGAAGTATCTAACCTTGTAAAATCTAAGCTTGAAAATCCAGGCGTATCCGCTACTAAGCCATCACACACATGGTGTAACTGGCAATAGCGTGTCGTATGTTTACCACGACCCAAAGCCTTCGAAATAGCCTGTGTCTGTAATTCAAAATCAGGATTTAGACGGTTCAATAAAGAACTTTTTCCCGCACCCGACTGACCACATAAAACAGACACTTTTCCATTTAAGATTTCCTGTAATTCTTTATCATCACTACCAGGATTGGAGAAAACCACATCATATCCGGCCTTTTTATATTTTTCAAGATCCGCCAAAATTTCTTCGGATTGATCCAATAAATCAAGTTTGGTCACACAAATCACCGGTTTGACACCTGCTAAACCTACTAAGAAGATCAAACGATTTAATAAGTGACAAGAATAGTCCGGATCTTTTAAACTTGTGACAATTAAAGCCTGATCTACATTGGCTATGGCCGGTCTTAAAAGACGATTTGTTCGTGGAAGAACTTTATGAATACGATACGAATCCTCAATCTTTTCATATTCGACAAAATCCCCGACGACTGGCGCTTCATGCTGGCGCATCTTACCTCTTGGTTTGGCAATGATTTCTTCCTTTTCATTTTGAATCGTATATTGATTCGAAATAATTTTTATAATTCTTCCTTGCTGCATATTAATCATAATACAGTGTCACAACACTGTTTGTTCCTTCCTGTACATATTCAGTTCCAACATCTGGCGATACACTTATGACCTTATTGCTGCCCTGTCCATTTTCAATATGACTTAAGACAACCGCAATTCCTAAATCATTCAATTCATCTTTGGCATCCAATACGTCTTGACCAATCAAGTCCGAAGGAATCACAATCGAAGGATAGGTACTTACCACAAAAGTAATGGTTTCCTTACTGTCTGGATCAATGCGTTTTCCTGGCGTTAAACCCTTTTGTTGTAAAATGATACCTGGATCCATATCTTTTGAGCCTTCATATTCCACTTCAATTTGCACATTTGGACAATTCTTTGCCAATTCATAAGCAGCCTCCGAATACGATCCATCTGTAAAGTCTGGTACTAAATAGGTAGATCCTTTAGAAACGGTTAAAACAATTTTCGCATCATTTAAAATCACTTCACCCTCTTTATAAGAAGCTTTAATGACTTTTCCCTTTTCATACTTATCATTTGCCTTATAAACATACGTTACTCTTGAAGTGTTAAAATGCGCATCCTGCAACACATCAATGGCCTCATCCGGTGTCAAATCCACTACATTCGGCATTGTTTGATAGCCTAGAAAGCCACTAATCTTAATTATGCCTGTAATGCTGGCAATGAGTACAAGTACAACAATGGAAATCACAACAGCAGCACTAATCATGACGGCTGGAATCCAATTTTGTTTTTTCTTCTCTTCTTTTTCAGACTCTTCATCTTCAAAATCAATATGCCCATTATCATATTTCATCAATTCTTTATTCGAACTTGCATCCACCTTGATACGTTTCATATCACGATATTCTATATCCATGCAATGCATTAAATCATAAAGCATTTCTTTACAAGATACATAACGGTCATCTAAATTTTTTGCGGTCGCCTTTAAAATAATATTTTCAACAGACTGCGGAATATCCGGATTGAAATCACGCACATAAGGCATTGGCTTACGCAAATGCTTGATCGCAATCTCTGTCGGTGTCTTTCCTGTAAAAGGAACGTGTCCTGTTAAAAGTTCATAGAATACAATACCCAATGAATAGATATCCACTTGTGCATTTGGTTCTTTACCCTGTGTTGTTTCTGGCGCTAAATAATGGGCTGAACCCATAACCGTATTATTAAATGTTAGCTGTACAGAGCCATGGGCTACCGCAATCCCAAAATCTGTAATTTTAATCGTTCCATCGTCTTTTACCAACACATTTTGCGGCTTGATATCACGATGAATAATATTATGATCGTGCGCATGATCAATTGCACTAATCAATTGTTTCATAATGCCAATGGCTTCATCCACATCTAAAGCTCCGCGCTGTGCTATCAAATCTTTTAAAGTTCGACCACGAATATATTCCATGACAATATAGTGCATACCTTCATATTCACCAACATCATATATATCTACAACATTTGGATGTGATAAACGACTCGCTGCACTTGCCTCACGCTGAAAGCGCACTAATGCCATCGCATCCCCACTTAATTTATCACGCAGAACTTTGATTGCCACAATACGATTTAATATCGTATCCTTTGCCTTATAGACATCCGCCATTCCACCCTGACCAATCAAAGACAAGATCTCATAGCGGTTCGCTATTTGTTCCATCATCATAGTTATTATTCTCCATCATTCTCCATTAAGATAACTGTGCAGTTATCATAACCACCTGATTGATTGGCTCTGGCAATCAGTGTTTCTGTTTTTTCCTGTAAAGAAAGACTCGAATCATGTACAATATCCGAAATCACTTTCTTTTCAACATATCCATGTAATCCATCACTTGAAACCAACAAATATTTGTATGTATTTTCAATCTTATTGATATCAATACGGAAAACATGCCATACGCCTAAGGCATTTGTTAATGTATTTTTTTGTGGATGAGACTTTGCCTCATCTAAAGTGATCTTACCCTCTTTTAATAATTGGGCAATCACACTATGATCTTCACTCATTTGAATCAATTCATTATTATAATCCGCATAAATTCTTGAGTCTCCCACATTAAAAATAAACGTCCCAATATGAGCTTTGATGACACCCACTGCCGTAGTCCCCATACCTCTTTCATTGGGATTCTTTAAGCTTTTTGAATAAATGAAATCATTCGCCTGATTTAAATTTTCACGAATCCAGTTGTCGACTTGACGATCTTTTTTAAATACAGGAGACTTCATAAATGCTTCATACATCGTCATTACCGCTGTATGACTCGCCACTTCTCCTGCTTTTGCACCACCAATACCATCGCAGACAATGGCCATCCATTCATCATTGGCATTATGAGCGATGCAATAATCATCTTCATTTAATTGTCTTACAAGACCTACATCTGTATTCGCAAAAACTTTCATCCGCCTAAATTCCTTCCTTTTTAATTTCTTTGATTCTTAATTGTCCACATGCCGCATCGATATCGTTACCATGTTCTTTTCGAATCGTGCAACGAACATGATTCTTCATCAACAAATCATAAAAAACCATAGCTTCGTCGTGGCTTACCGATTTAAAGCCCTTTTCATCTACCGCATTGTATGGAATTAAGTTGATATATGCATTCATTCCATGAAGTAGCTTTGACAATTGTTTGGCATGTTCAGGACGATCATTAACGCCATTTAATAATATATATTCAAAAGTCAAACGACGATTGTTTTCCTGACCATAATACTTAACAGCTTCCATCAACTCCTTTAATGGATATGCATGGTTGACTGGCATTAATTTATCACGCAATTCATCATTTGGCGCATGTAAACTAATGGCTAAATTGTATTGTGTATGTTCATTGGCAAAATCGTAGATTCTTGGAACAATGCCACAAGTTGAAATCGTAATATGTCTAGAACCAATACCTAAACCACGATCATGGTTTACTGTTGCCAAAAAATTCATGACATTATCATAGTTATCAAAAGGCTCTCCTGTACCCATGACAACAATATGTGAAAGGCGCAAGTTATCTTTATCCAATTCTTTTTGAACATACATAACCTGGGCAACCATTTCACCACTTGTTAGATCTCTTTTTTTCTTAGTCAAACCACTTGCACAAAATGCACAGCCCATGTTGCAGCCAACCTGACTGGAAACACAAACACTGCGACCATAGTCAAAGACCATCATCACACTTTCAAGTAGTGCACCATCACTTGTTTTAAACAAGAATTTTGTTGTTCCATCATGTGAAACTTGTTTTTTTATTAACTCTAAAGGATTCACAATAAAATCTTTCTTTAAGATTTCTCTTGTTTCCTTTGATACATTGCTCATTTCATCAATGTCAAATACACGATTGCGATACAACCATTGAAAGATCTGATGTCCACGATACGATTTCCATCCGTGATCTAGGGCATATTCGCACATTTGATCATAATTTAAATTGTATAAACTTTCCAAAATAGCACCTCAATTTCTACCGTTCATTATATCATTTACGCACTAGTTTTGCCATATAGAAGCCATCTTGTCTTGTATCACTAAAAATGGTTTTTTCATCCACAAGACTAAACTCTTCGTGCGTCTTTAAAAATTTCTCAATTTGTTTTTCATTCTCTTTTTTATTCATCGTACAAGTGGAATAGACTAAGACTCCCCCCACCTTTACATATTGACATACATTATTCAGAATAGAATACTGCAACGGAATCAACGAATCCATATCTTCAGGAACCATGTGTAATTTAATATCGGGTTTTCTCGATAATACGCCATAGCCTGAACATGGAACATCACATAAGACACGATCATATAACACATAACTTTTAAATGTTGTCGCATCTTGTACACCTGCATGTACAATATCAATGCCTAAGCGTTTGGCATCACTTTCAATCAATTCTTTACGATGCGCATGTAAATCATACGAATCAATATGACCTTGGTTATGCATCCTTTCGGCCATGGCCATAGTCTTTGTTCCTGGAGCTGCACAACAGTCTAGAATCCTTTCATTTTCCTTAGGATCAACAAATTTCGCAATCGCAAAACTCCCCTCATCTTGGGCACTCATATAACCTTTTTGATAGTAGTCATGATGAAAATAATCATTACCTGTATAAATATATAATGGATCTTGAACACAAACAAACGGTTCCAAATCAAAATCAGCTTCACGAGTCCTTAATGCATTTCGACGAACATACATGGGTAATATATTTACACTTGCACTGGCCATCACTAAAGCTTTTTCTTGTCCATATTGAGAAACCCACATCTTATAAAGCCAATCGGGCAATGAATACTTTAAAGCTACATTATCTGTTTCAATCGCTTTAACCTTATGCAATACAGCATTTGTCAAACCCGCATATTTCACATTGATCTTTTTGGCAATATTGACTGCATCATTGACAATCGCATAGCTTGGGACTTTATCCAAAAACAACAACTGATATGTACTCATTGTCAATAACACATCCATTTTAGGGTTTAATTTATTCTTCACATACTTAGACCAGCATTCTTTACAATAACGATAATTCTGAATCGTTCCATAAAAAATACGTGTAGCCAAAGCACGATCTTTTTCATCCACTTCCTGTAAGTGATTTCTTAAATATAAATTGGAATAGACTTTTTTATTCACAACTTCATCTAAGGCTTTCCATATCCATTTTCTCATTCTATTCCTCCATCATAATTGGATGCATATTCACATCCACAACCTGTTTTGTTTCATCCAAATAGTTTCGCACAAGTTTGTGTAATAATTGATCGTCCTTTGATTTTAGAATCAAGCGCACGCGATGCTTCTTTTGTTGCATACGAATTTCAATCGGACCTAATACGCGCAAAGAAGTAAAATACGATTTCGCAACACGCGCCATTTTATAGGCTTCCTGCAAATCAAAATGTGTAAATACTAAGGTACATAAGTACACATAGGGTGGGTACATTCCTAAATGGCGATAGCGCATTTCTTGATTAAAAAACATCTTATAATCATGCATTTGAACACATCGCATCACAAAATGATCCGGATCAAATGTTTGAATCATAACTTGTCCTTTTAACTTTCCACGACCACTTCTTCCACTCGCCTGTTCTAACATTTCATACGCTGTCTCGCTTGCCCTATAGTCATTTCGACAAAGCGTGGCATCCGCATTTAAAATTCCAACTAAAGTCACTCTTTCAAAATCCAAGCCTTTAGCCACCATTTGCGTACCGATTAATAGATCTCCAGACTCTTCAAATTCTTGTAACAACTTTTCATGTGCATTCTTTCTTCGTGTACTATCTGCATCCATACGAACGACATGATGATCCTTAAAGATTTCTAGAATCTGTTCTTCCAAACGCTCTGTTCCCATACCAGCCTTAAAATAATTTTTAGAATGACAGCTTGGACATTCTTCCATAAATGGAAATTGTCTTCCACAACAATGACATACCAAGGCATTTTGATTTTTGTGGTAGGTTAAAGCCACACCGCAATCTGGACATATGCGTACGTGGCCACAATCACTACAGCGAACAACGGGCAAATAGCCTCTTCGATTTAAAAGCAAGATCACTTGTTCATTTTTGGAAAGACGCTCATGAATAGCTTGAAGCAATGTTTCAGATAAGCCATTTGTGATTCTTTCCTTTTTCATGTCTACCAAACAAATTTCCGGCATTTCATGAATGCGATTTTTAAGTTCAATCAATTCATAGACGTTCTTATAAGCTCTTGCGTACGATTCTAAAGAAGGTGTCGCACTTGCCAATACGACTTTACACTTATGATAGGCCGCACGAAATAAGACAATATCGCGCGTATGATAGCGTGGTGTATTATCTTGTTTGTAGCTTGAATCGTGTTCTTCGTCCATTAAAATCAGGCCTAAAGAAGAAAACGGCATAAAACAAGCACTCCGCGTACCTACAACAATATCGACTTTATGATCTTTTACTAAATTATATTGTTCTAGCTTTTCTTGCGCATTCAATCCTGAATGATAAATCGCAATCTTTTGTTTAAAGCGCGCCTGCACTCTTTGTATCATCATCGGTGTTAGACCTATTTCAGGAACAAGAAATAGAACTTGTTTTCCAGTCGATAATACATCTTCTGCCAATCGCAAAAAGACTTCGGTTTTACCAGAACCAGTCACGCCATGAAGTAAAGAGACCGTTTTATTGGTGTTTTGAATGGTTTCAATCGCCGACACTTGCTCAGAAGTTAAAGAATGTGTAACATCCGCAATTTCACTGACACAAGTATTGGAATCTTTGATTCTTTTTTCAAGAGTAATATAACCTTTATCCAATAATACCTTTGTGATGGATGGACTTACTTTTCTAAGTTCACTCATCTTACATGGATAGGTAAAACTATGAAGCACTTCTTTTTGTCTAGAAGTTAAAGGCAAATCAGAATCATTCAATATCGCATAATCTTCATAGATAATTTTTGAATGCTTACTAGAGGGACGCAAAGCTGGTGGCAGCATTGTTTTATAACAAGTCACTTTCGAACTCGCATAAAAATCAGCCATATAATTTGCCAATACCTTTAATTCGTTATTTAATAATGGCTTTTCATCTATGACTTCAATGACAGGTTTAATATTTTTAAAATCGCTTTCTACATCTACTTCTTCGACAAATCCTACAAGCGTTCGATTGTTGAATTCAACACGGACTCTACATCCAACTTCAACATGACAATCACAAGAATATGTAAAGGTATTGCGTAGGCGATTGTATTCTACATATACATTAATCAGCATGCATCTATTATAACATCATTCTGGATTTGACATTGATATTTATTTCAGTATATTTATATTTAAGGAATTCATTATGTATATTATTAAAGGATTATTAAACATTATTGCGGGCATTCTCATTTGTTTTGTCAAAAGTCCCTTCGACAACGAGGTATTGAATATCTGTGTATCCTTATTATTCTTTATCAATGGTATTCTAATCATTCGAAAGACCATTAAAAACTAGTAAAAGCACCAAATAAAACGGTGCTTTTACACTTTCATCCAATAATTTTCTAATTGATGAAATATTCCTAACACAAAAACAGTATCTTCTCTTATATCAAATACTAAGATATATTTCGTCTTTGGAATTATCGCAATACGATACCCTTTCATAGAAAGATATCTGTCTCTTATCAATGGAAACTGGTATGGATTGTCAATTAAACAATCATGAATACATCCTATGTGATTCAATAATCGTTTAGCAGCATCTTCATTTTTATATCTATTTATTAATTGATAAATAAGATCATCCAATAATTCCTCTGCTCGTTTGGTAATAATCAAATTATAGGCCATACTTCTTTCTCATTTCTCGAATGGCTAGTTTTGCATCTTTTGTCTCTCCAATATCAATTTGGTATTCAGAAATCGCAATATCTTGGTACATTTCAAGTTTTTTCAAAGTTGATTCATACTTTTCAATACTCATGATTACCATATCTCCATATCCGTTTTTTGTTACATAAATAGGTTCATCAGTTTTGTGACATAAATCTGATATTTCAGAAGTATTTTTTAATTCTTTAATCGGTATTATTTGCGGCATAATTTTATCTCCTTTTTATACCTTTATTATACCACAATTATCCTATTGTTTAGGAATTAAATATTCTAACGCTTGACTCGCTACACCATTAAACTTACGCTCAGGTATACCCAGATAGTAGCCTTGCCCATAATGTACATGTAAGTTACATATACATTCTAATTCTTCTTGTGTTTCAATGCCTTCTGCGATTAGTTTCAATCCCATTTCATCACAATAATTCACTAATAATTTCATCATACTTTGTTTAGACTTACTTAAATGAATATTACGTACTAATTCAATATCGGCCTTTAAATAATTGGGCGTTGTATTCACAACACGATTTAATCCAGAATACCCAGCTCCAACATCATCTAAAGCAATCTGATACCCTTGATCAATATAGTGATTCATAATGGATTGAAGCAACACATAGTTTTCAATGTCAGTTCTTTCCGTAATTTCAAAGACAATGTCTTCATTTAATAAACCAAACTTTTCTAATTTTCGATTGGTAAAACCAGAAATAAAGTTAGAATCTTGAAAGATCTGTCCATCCACATTTAAGAATATTTTTGTTTCCAAAGGCTTATTCACAGATGTCTCTAAAGCTTTATCTCGACAAAGCTTCTCTAGTTTCCATACATAGCCATATGCTTCAGCTACTTTAAATAATTCTTCTATATTCATGCACAATTCTTTATTTCCAATCCGACTTAACGATTCATAGGCTACGACTTGACATGTTTCTAAATCTACAATGGGTTGAAACACAGGATAAATAGCTTTTGTATCTAAAATTGTCAATAGTGCTTGTTTTTTCTTGTTCACAATTATGAGATTACCAAAGATTTATTAATGAATATACAAACTGAAATTAATTCTTTGTAAAATATGATACACTATTCTTAAGCATAGACACACTTAAAGGAAAATAATATTATGAAAACAATTCAAAGAACACTCGGGATTTTTATAATCCTTTTTTCCATGCTTATTTCACCGGTTCAGGCAAAGGAAAACACATCATCAAACTGGATGCAAAGTATTTCAGGAGATACAAAGCTTGGTGCATTACGATTCCAGGTACACATGATTCAGCCACACAATATGTTAGTTTGAGTCCAATCTTTCAATGTCAAGATACAGACATTAAAACACAACTAGAAAATGGCTATCGCTATTTAGATATGCACTTGGTTTTAAAGAATGATAATCTTATCTTGAAACACAACTTTGCCAAGTGTAAAAAAGAAAGATCTATATTTTCTACACCACTCACTTTAGATGATGTATTAGAGGATATTTATACTTTTCTAGACAAACATCCATCTGAAACCGTTATCTTTTGTGCGAAGAAAGAAAATAGGGGTATTTAAAGGAATATGATTGGCAGAAAAAGAATTACGGTATCTTCATTGTTGATTTTGCAGATCAAGAATTAGCACACAAAATTTATTCGACAAACTAAAAAGTCAAAGCATTTTAATTCGCTTTGACTTTCTTTTGTCTTAATATTTCAAAACTAAATACAGCAGCCGCACTGGCTGAATCTAAGGCATTTCTAAAATCTCTACCGTATTCTACGACAATATTTTGTTTGGAAGCTGCCGTAATGGTTGAGCTAAGCCCTCTTAAGGCGCCGCCTAAACATAAACAGAAATCCGATTCAAAAGTATAGTCATAGAGTCCTACGGCATCTTTTCTATGGGCACACAAAATAGGAAGTTCATTCTTTTTACAATAGTCTACTAATTCTTCATCTGAATCTACAAAGTAGATTGGTAGTTTTTCATAAGCACCAGCACTTGCCTTTAAAATGGTTTGTTCGGCAAAGCTCCAGTCTCGTTTTGGAAGAATCATCGCATCACATCCAGATGCATAGAGAGTCCTTGAAATACTTCCCAAATTATATGGATCTTCTACGCCGTCGATGTAACAAAGAAATCCATGGACATGTGTTTCAATAAGTTGAGGAATCTGTTTTTCTTCAGCTATAAGTAAAATACCTCCATGTGTTTTCCCTGTTGCTAAGGCATTGATTTCATCACGCAAACAAAAAACGACTTCACAACCACGACTTTTGGCAATTTTAGCCAAATATCTTGTATCTTTTGTATTTTTTTTCTTATCAATATATAGTTTTTTACAATCTCGAGACCCTGCTTCTAATAGGGCTTTGCAGGAAATGGCCCCTTCAAATATTTTTTCCATACGACTATTATAATGGCTTTTATAATTTTTTTCTAGATGCTATTATATATGGTATGGAAGGAGTCTTACTTAAATGCATTTTAAATTAACCCAAGAAATGAAGCAGCGAATCATCGTTTATTCTACGTCTTTCATTATCGCAATCTTATTTTTTACAATATTGAATAAATTTAAAGACATTAAACGAGCCATTCAGTTTATATTAACGATACTATTTCCTTTCCTTCTAGGAATTGGATTGGCGTTTATATTAAACAATCCGCAAAAATGGGTTGAAGAAAAATTACTTGGAAATGTTCCAATGCATAAAAACCACAAAAGAATTCTATCAACTGCTCTTGTGTTTATATTGACCATTGGATTCTTGATCTTATTTTTCTCCATTATAATTCCGAATACGATTGATTCTGTGCGACAATTTTCTAAAAACATTGCGGTTTATTCCGATACTTTAATTGGATACACAAAAGATTTTGCGTATAAATTAAACATTTCAGAAAAGCAAGTTGAACAAATGTTGATCAATTTTGACGTCACAAAGAAAATCACAAGTGTAGTCACTGAATCGATTCCTAAAATCGCTTCTTACTCTTATGGATTTGTGAAAGGATTCATTAACTTGATTTTAGCTTTCGTTTCCGCATTCTATATCTTATTGGACCGTGAAAAACTTGTTAAGGGCATAAAAAAGTTAAATTACTCATTATTTGATAAAAACTTTGCGAACTACTTAACTCTTTGGACAAATGACGCGAAGACTGTATTTGAACAATATATCGTAGGAAATATCATTGACTCATTTATTGTCGGTGTTATCTGTTACTTTGGTGCCTTAGTATTAAAACTACCTTACACAAGTATGATTGCCCTGATTATTGGTGTCACAAACGTCATTCCCGTCTTTGGACCATTCTTAGGAGCTATTCCCGTCATCATTATCTTATGTTTGATTGATCCATTCTCAGCCTTGATTTTTACCATATTTATCTTCATTCTTCAACAGTTCGATGGAAACATTATTAAACCAATTGTACTTGGAGATAAACTAGGAATGTCAGGCTTCTGGATTTTATTCTCAGTTACTATAGGTGGTGCATTATTTGGCGTTGTCGGAATGTTCTTAGGCGTTCCTATATTTGCACTTATTTATGCAGGTGTACATGATTATATTCAAGTTCGATTAAGAAATAAAAAAATCACAATCAACGATAGAGCAGGAACTATTGATTAGTTTCCTGCTTTTTACGTGCAATTTTTGAAAAAATGTGTATACTTATGTAAGTTAGGAGGAACTACCTTTGAATTTTATAGACATTATTTTAGATACAATACACGATACATGGGCTATGCTCCCCTTATTGTATATTACTTATTGTATATTAGAAGTTTTCGAAAGAAAGAATACGCAAGACGATAAGCTTTTCTTTGGACTACAAAGACTTGGACCTATTTTAGGCGCATTAGTTGGATTGATTCCCCAATGTGGATTTAGTATTCTAGCCGCTATGTTGTTTGTCCAAAATAACATTACATTAGGAACACTAGTCAGTGTTATGATTGCGACAAGTGATGAAGCCATTCCAATCCTTATTAGTAATCCTAAGATGTATTCATCTTTACTTGGTATTTTAGGATTAAAATTAGTTATCGCAATCGTTGTTGGATTATTTACTGATCATGTACTATTTCGCAATCAAAAAATCCTCCGCTTCGAAGACATGGAAGAAGAGGATTATGACGATGAAGAATATGAGGAAGAAGAAAGTTCAGGATCAAGCTGTCCATGTTGCTATCCTGAATATCCATTATGGATCAGTGCTCTATTACGATCTTTAAAGATCTATGTATTCATCTTTATTACTAGCTTTGTATTAACATTATTAATGGAGTTGATTGGAGAAAAAACATTATCTATGATCTTGCTTCAAGATAATTTATTCCAGCCAATCATTGCCGCACTATTCGGCTTTATTCCTAACTGTGCAGCTACAGTTGTTCTAACGCAGCTTTATACAGCTGGTGAATTATCCTTTGGATCCTTACTAGCAGGACTTGTCACAAATGCAGGACTTGGTTTAATTGTGATGATTCGTTATGAAGCAAGAAAGAAAGACATTTTAAGAACCATTTCCATCCTATTTATAACTGGTGTTATCGTAGGTATTGGATTTATGTTATTATAGCCACAATTGTGGCTATTTTTTATCTTCCTGGAAAGATCCAAATTTCAAAATGTTCAGTATCATACCAAAACAAAAGAATAAGTATGGCAACAATCAACAAAACAATAGCGAAATATAGAGTACTCATCTTCTCCGCAAATTTGTCTGAGTTCAATTCTGGATGTGCTTCTAGTTCTTCCAATCGCTTCTTTACTATTTTATCAAGCCAGCTCATAACTAAACCTCATTACACTAATATAGGGAATAACATTGGGAATAAATTAATTTCTGGATGATTCCAATCATACCAAAGTGCTAGAACCAATGCAGCGACAAGGATAAGAATCACATAGAACTTAATATCCTTCATCATTTTATTTCCCTTTTCTTCAAAATTATACGAATTCAATTCTGGATGTTCATCCAATTCTTTGATTCGTTTTTTTGTTGTTCTTTCAATCCAGCTCATAGTATGTCCCTCTCTTTAGTATTATTTTACCAATACATTTATAGATTTATTTATATATGGTAAATTTGGTCATTAAACTGTCCAAATAAACACGAAAAAAGCTAGAAACAATTGTCTCTAGCTATCTTTCCAAAAAATGGTGGGGACGGTGGGACTTGAACCCACACGGGATTTCTCCCAACGGATTTTAAGTCCGTTGCGTCTGCCTATTCCGCCACGACCCCATGTGATTGGAGGTTCCGATCAGATTTGAACTGATGATCACAGAGTTGCAGTCTATTGCCTTACCACTTGGCTACGGAACCATTTCGTTGACTGCCCATATATAATACCTCAACGCATAATAAAAAGCAAGAAAAAAATTAATTTTTTTTACATTTTTTTAAAAACCGTACATTTTCTGTTTTTGGTTGAACTTATTTGACAAATGCCCTATCATTAAATTGTCAGTGAACAAGAGGTATTAATTTATATGCAACACATTATTCATCAGCTTCAAAAAGAAAAGAAGCTAAGACTATTGACGTCAATCATTATGATTGTATTTAGCGCTTTTATGCAATGTTATATCATGAATGTATTTATGGCACCATGCAATTTGATTTCAGGAGGATTTACCGGACTTGCTCTTTTAATCAATAAAGTCTGTGCTCTAGTAAACATTAACTTTCCTACTCAAGTTGGAATCATCGCATTAAATGTTCCTGCTGCTATACTATGCTACAAACACATTTCTCCAAGATTCACATTTTTGAGTTGTGTACAATTCTTTCTAGTATCTTTCTTTATTTCTATCTTCCATTTTGAACCCTTCTTTAAAGATCAAATCTTAAACGTTCTATTTGGAGGCTTCTTATGGGGCTTCTCCATTTCTCTATCCCTAAGGGCTGGTGGATCTACCGGAGGAACGGATTTCATTGCCCAATACGTTTCTAGTAAGATTCATAGAGGTATCTGGGACTATGTATTCTTCTATAACTGCGCTATGATTATTGTCTTTGGATACTTATGCGGATGGATTTATGCAGGATATTCCATCCTATTCCAATTCTTATCTACAAAGACAATCTCATCTTTATATCAAAGATATGCACAAATTACCGTTGAATTTACGACAAACGATCCAGACCCAATTATCGATGCCTTTATGGCCACTTGTCGCCATGGTATGAGCGTATTTGAATGTTATGGTGCATACAGTCATCGTAAGTATTACGTATGTAAAGCCGTTATTTCTACTTATGAATTAAGAGACGTTGTCGATAATGTAAGAAAGGTCGATCCTAAAGTATTGATTAATACATACAATACAGTAAACTTCTACGGAAACTTCTATCAAAAACCTTTGGAGTAGTATTACACTACTCCATTTTTATTATTTAATTTATGTGTTCAATAGATAATAGCAGAATGTTTTAACACCAAATTACTAAACTGTGGTTTTTGTAGCACGCTTCAAAGTTGCTATCAACTTAACAATCGTTGCATGATTTTTCTTCGTATCATTATAATTGTTTACATTCAAATAAGAACCGTAATTGTGATATGATACGTATTGCATCTGCGGTTCTTTGATCGTGCCGGGGTGTTCCATCACGCCGTCTGAGTTCATGAGAATCTATCATATTTTCACACCTCCTGCGCTATTTTGATAGCATAAATCGACAAGAAAATCGTGTAAATGCACTATAGTGCAAAAACTTTTTATAATCGACTAATTGCAGCCCACAGCTATCATAGACTGAAGTGCCATTATCATTGCCATAGCGGATAGCACGGTCAAGCACCATGATTGTCGCCACGGCACCGTCGATTTCTCTGTAGATTTCTCTTTGTACGTCTTGATGCTCCCTGCCGTGGTGATGAGAAAATATAGTGGCTACATTCATGCGTTGCCGGAGACTTTCGTCATGACATCAAAGAGCTTGCGGTGAGGAGTAGTCAGTTAAGACATCACTTCAATATACCAAAGTCTTTTTGATAGTTTAGCTTAAAATATTATATGATTATATGAGCTTTTCTGTCTATCAACATTACATTGTATTTTATAAATTTAGTAATAAAATCAAAATAATAAGAATCCAGAATATAGAATAAAACAATCGATAGGATTTATAATCTTTGTTCTTTATACTACTGTAGATATTAAAAACTGATACTAAGAAAATAGCAGGGAGTATTCCATAAGCATATACTTTAAAGTATTGCTTGAAACATACGTTCATTATAAACGCAGCACCAATTAAAATATCCATTATTACATTAAGAATTTTCATAATGTTCTTGTCTAGATATGATAAATCTATTCCTTTCTTTAGGATAATTATATCAAATTAAACAGTCAATTCTCCATCAAAAAAAAGATGTATCTATTACGAATACATCTATTTGTTGTTACGATTTCCCATGCCAATTAATTGTAGGATTCTTAAGAAGATATTCAAGAAATCCAAATACAATTGTAATGCCATGAAGATGGCGATCTTATCTTGTGCTACGACTGAACCATCCGATTGAATCAATAAACGATTCATTCTTTGTACATCCCAAACTGTGATGCCTGTAAAAATCAATAGAGTAATGATAGAAAGCAAGCGAACATCCATACTAACTCTAAATAACATCATAAAGCATTGTGTAATAATCAATACAAAAAGTCCAATCATACATAATGAGCCAAAGCTAGTAAAATCTTTTTTTGATGTTGTACCAATTACAGCTAAACTAATAAAGTAAACTGCACTGACTAGGAAAGCAGTACCAATTGTAGCTACATCATATACATAGCCAATCGAAGTAAGTGAAACGCCCATACAGATGGCATAAAGCACTAACATGACTTTCATACCTGTACTGGATGTAGATCTTGCCATAGAAACACCAAAGGCAATGGACAAGATAAATGGTGCAATCACAAACAACATGAATAGAAATGGCATGGTACTCAATAAAATCAATAAAGCATTTGTAGCATATAAACCATAAGAGACAATTGCCGTGATGGATAAGGCAATAGCCATCCATGCATAAGACTTCAACAAAGCACTTTTTAAAGTGCTTGTTGAGTAATAATTCATTGAATTGTTGTTAAACATATTAATCCTTTTTCTGGATAAATTCTAGTAATTGCTGAGCAGCAATATTTAAACCTTTACGGTTTGATTTATCGAATCCTAAGTGCGTATAGATTTCACCAACAAATACTCCGTTGTCTTCTAGAGCCTGGAACATTGTGTCGATGATTGGTTCACAAAGCTCTTGTTTTTGCATAGGACCAAATGGGTTTGCGAAGTAAGTTGTTGAAATACCAACTTCTTGCGTTGTACCCAAAGCCATACGCTTACCTAACTTACAAGTATCTTTTACTTCTTGAACAGTTAATTTCTTTAGACCAAATTCATTTGTGTAGTTGTTTGCGTACGCAAATAAATCAATTTTGTGGTTGTGAACAACAACACGATATGGAGCTGCAGGCTGAATCATACGTGAGTTTGGATTTTCTGGAGCCATGAAAATTGAACGGTCCATGTCACGATATGGAGTACCTGGATCCAAGTCATCTAGACGAATGAAGGCACCAATTTCAGTTCCCTGACCATATGGAACGCCATCTTCTAAGTGAATTGTTCCCATATCATCAAATACAACTTCTACTTCACGAATCATATCTCCGGCAGCTGCCTTTAATGCTTCAATGGATTCAGATTTACCAGCACCACTATCACCCATCAACATGATACCTTTCTTAGTTCCATCCTTTAAATAGATGTTTACGAAAGCACCATGGATTGGTAACCAACCTTTTTTCATCTGTGCCAAGTTGTGCAATGTTAAACACATTTTCTTTAAATATCCAAAGTATTCGATACGAGGATTGTCACTAATACATCCTACCCAAATATCATTGGCCTCATCATAATAGAAGTTTGTTGCATCATTTCCATCGTCATTACCAAAAATAACAACAAGATCTGGTTTTTGAGCACTTTCTTCTTTTGTAGCTAATTCAAACAAGTTAGCCATACTCAATGCACTAGACATATATTTTGAGTTGAAATATACGAAACATAATAAAGCTCCAACCTTACAAGGATAACAGAACCAGTTTGATTCTCCCTTTTTGAAATATGTCATTGGCTGTGTATCTATTTCAGTAAACATGCCTGTACGTTTACTTGATTTTGGATGCAAAATCATTGGAGTTCTTAACATAACTGTATCGATCATTGGAATATCTTGTAATGCAGCATATTCATCAGCCCATACTTTATCCAAAGTATGAACAGAGAAACATGCATTTGTTCCAGCTTGAACCTGACGATACACTAAGTTTGGTCTTCCCATTAATTTTTCTTCAAACAAACGATATGTACGAAGTAATAAATCATTTGAAGCTGAGTCAAATGCCACTAATGTATTAATACCAAAATCCGTTGAATTATCACTCTTCATATATCCAAAACGTTGTAAAGAACGCCAAGTACGATACATCTCTTCAATAACATCTAAAGTTGCATCTTTATCTGAAAGATAATATTCATCTTTTAATTCTTCACAAGTAAAGATTGACAATAAACGCAAGAAATGACAGAAATCATAAGAAGCTTCTTTTGAATTCAATTCACCATTCTTTGTCAAATACGCGTACATGTTCGCATTATCTGTTTCCTGATATTCAATGAAATATTGAACGAATTTTGCGAACGTATGAGATTTTAATAAAACCTCACGACTCTTTGGATATGCCAAATTATAGTTGATAATAACCTGGTTGTTAAAAATTTCAATTTTATTTTGCATAATTACACTCCTTTAACTATGACTAATATACAAGAAAATTGTATGAAAGTAAATGTAAAACTTAATTTTTTGTTTATAACTCAAGTACAAGCGTTTACATGGCGAAAACTTTTTCGATTTCAGAATAAACATCCTCAATCGCAATTTCAGTCTTTTCACCCGTATAACGATCTGTCCACTCAAGCTTACCCTCTTTAATACCACGACCCACAGTAATACGATAAGGAACCCCAATCAATTCCATATCTTTAAATTTAACGCCTGGACGCTCATTACGATCATCCAAAATAACATCGAATTTGTGTTCTTTACAGAATTCATATAAATCATTTGCAATCTTAACTTGTTCTTCATCCTTTAAAGATACTGGAACAATCGCAAGTCTAAATGGTGCAATTTCAACTGGCCATTTAATACCAAAATCATCATGATGCTGATCAGCAACGGCTGCCATACATCTTTCCAATCCAATACCATAGCTTCCCATCCAAACTGGCTGTAATTGGTTATTGGCATCTGTATAGTAAAGATTCATACTCTTAGAATATTTTGTACCCAATTTAAATAAGTTACCAACTTCAATACCATGTTGGAAAGTTAACTTCTTACCACACTTAGGACAAATATCCCCTTCTTTAACCTGACAAAGATCTGCCACTTCAACAGGTGTAAAATCTTTACAATTTACATTCTTAATGTGACGATCCGATTGGTTAGCACCTACAATGAAGTTTTTCATATGTTTGATTTGACGATCCATATAAACAGGACAATCAATGCCGACTGGGCCCGCAAAACCAACACGAGCATGTGTAACTTGTTCTACTTGTTCAAAGCTAGCCATTTCCATTTCATTAGCACCCAATAATTTCAATGCCTTTGTTTCATTTAATTCACGATCACCAGGAATACAGAATGCGATTACCTTTCCATCTACGTTATAAAGTAATGTTTTAACGAAATCACTTTCCTTCTTACCAAAGAAAGCAGCCACTTCTTCAATTGTTTTTGCGTTTGGCGTATCAACAACTTCCATAGTAAGTTCTTCTTCACTAGAATCTTGCATAGTATCTACTACTTCAGTGATTTCTAAATTACTCGAATAGTCACAACCAACACATCCAACAACAACGTCTTCACCAATACTTGATAGAGCCTGATATTCTTCTGATAATAAACCACCCATAGCTCCTGTATCTGCTTTAACAATCTTATATTCCAATCCTAAACGATCCATGATACGGCAATATGCATCATACATTTTGTTGTAGGCTACATCCAATCCAGCTTCATCCACATCAAATGTGTACGCATCCTTCATGATGAATTCACGAACACGAATCAATCCATAACGAGGACGCGTTTCATCACGATATTTCGTTTGAATCTGATATAAGTTATATGGGAAATCCTTATAAGATTTTCCATCCATACTACTCGCTACCGCAAACAATTCTTCATGTGTTGGACCCAAAACATAACGCTTATTATAACGATCACTCAATGAAAACATATTTGAACCAAAGGCTTCACGACGACCCGATTGTACATATACATCTTCTGGAATCAATGCTGGCATCAACAATTCTTGTGCATCTTTCGCATCCATTTCTTCACGAATAATATTTTCTACTTTAGAAAGAACCTTCTTTCCCATAGGCATGATCATATAGATTCCGTTTGAACATTTTTTGATCATTCCAGCACGCACCAACAAATTACTTGATACGCTATCTTCATCTTTCGCATTTTCTCTTAATGTATAAAAGAAACTCTGACTTAATTTCATCTTTACTTACCTCTTCCACTATCTAATTTTACGAATCATCGCATCCACTTCAATAGGCCCAGACCACTTTGTATGTACAATCTGCATCGGCTTATTACAAACCTCTAATACATTGTCTTCACTATCATACACATCCCCAACATGTACAATCGTACTTAAAATGTGAGGACCAAATATTTCTAAATCCTGATTTGGCATGAAATGATTCTTTACTTGTAAAGTCGCCATCTGACTTTCTTTATCATAATCCTGTACAATGGCTACATATTCCTGCGTTACCGTTTCATCATGATCTTGATACAACTGTACCTTATATCCAGGAAGACCATTATAGAAACCTGGCCCTGTCGGTCGGTTCTCTGCCTTGGCAATTTCCTTTTTTACACGCTCAATGATTTCAACATCCGCATGCCCATGCTCATAAATATAATCAATCAACATACGATAGCTAGAAACAACCGTAGCTAAATAATAAGCACTTTTCATACGCCCTTCAATTTTCAAAGACGCTACACCCATATGGATGAAATCCTCAATATAATCCACTGCCTGCAAATCCTTTGAAGACATGGAGAATAAATTTGTCGGATCACTTAATTCTGTTTGCCCATCCATTAAATGATATTTCCAACGACAACTCTGCGCACATCCACCACGATTCGCATCACGAAGCGTCATATGATTACTCAATACACATCGTCCTGAAAAAGAAATACACATGCCTCCATGAATAAAGACTTCAATCGGTAATATATTCTCTTCACAAATCGAACGAATATCATCCATTTGACATTCTCTGGCAAGAACAACACGGTCCATACCCTTTTCTTTCCAGAATCTTGCAGCACTTGAATTTGTAGAAGAATGCTGCGTTGATACATGCACTTCAAACTTACATCCAAGCTTTTTAGCCAACATCATGATCGATGGGCTTGCCACAATAATCGCATGCACGCCAATCGAATCCAAAGTTTTTAAATACTCTTCAATACCATCCAAATCCGACTCATGCGGAAGCATATTTACAGTTACATGCACATGACTATTATGTGCATTCGCAAATTTGACTAATTCTGCGATTTCATCAATGGAAAAGTTACTTGCACGCGAACGCAAACTAAACTGCTTACCACCAATATATACGGCATCCGCCCCATATAAAATCGCAATCTTTGCTTTTTCTAAATTTCCAGCAGGAGCTAATAATTCAATCTTATTCATTTATTTGCTCCTCCTTTTTCTTAATTGTCTCTTCTAAATACCAACGGTTTGTTGACTCATCATCCGTAATTTTAATTCCTTGTAAAGCTAAATCATATAAACCCAAAATTTCAACAGTCCAATCATCATCAAAAAACAAAGAATCAATGCGGAAGCGATGCATTCCTACATCTGTAAAATCCCACATTTCCTGTAATGAGTTGATTGGCATTTCACTAAAGATATGTGTACCCGTTTCATCTTGCACAATTGGCATACGTTTGTCACGCGTTTGTTCAATCAAGTCATAATGACACGGTAATAAACATTTCGGTTTATTCACAGCCTCTAAATAGTTAGTGACCAAAGGTCTTCTTGAATACAGAATTGAGAAATACCCATGCACTAAGATTTCAATATCCGGATTGTGCTTTCCAATGCTTACCACTTCTTCAAGACTCAATTCATGGGCTAGAGATACAGACTGAATACCTAAAGACATATAGAAATCAACATCTGCACTTGAAGCCACCAATGTTTCCGGTTGATAAATTAATTTGGATTCAATCCCCAATTGTTTCGCCTCAAAATATAGACCTTCATCCGCATAGTAAATTCCATCTACATCCAATTCTTTAAAAATAGAAAAGTATTCACGAACACCCGAGAGATCTTCATCCATACATAGTCTTAAAAAGTTGATATATAATTTTAGGCCAAGCTTTTTACACTTCTTTTTCCAAAGCTGTAAATCCTCTTTTTTTACCGTAATACTCGAACGAATCGAATAATGTTCAACACCAATGATCACGGCATCGGCCTTTGCTCTTTTTAATTTTTCTAATGAATCAATAGAATGAATTGTTGTTATAAACATAATTACTCCTTATCAAAACATACATAGTTATTTTACCACAAATGTGATTTTATGCCTACTTAACCTCCTATTTAAATCGGACTTAATTTCATATATACTTATGTTAGGAGATACTATATGAACAAACAAACACTTAATGAGAGATTTGAAGATTACAATGAACCCACAGAGCAAGAAGAAATATGGTCTGATGAAATCATTGGTGAAGAAAAATAGTAGAAAAAAAGAATGCCATTACGACATTCTTAACAAGGTTAGTTCAATCTAGTCTTTTTTAATGAATTCAACCAATTCTTTTGCACTATATACCACATGATCTGCACAAGGCCCACTTACTTGATGATGACGATTAAAATGAATCGTCTTCATGCCTGCACTTTTAGCCCCCCGCATATCATTGATATAGTTATCACCCACATAATACCATTCAGTAATATCTTCCTGCATCGCTTCCATACATTTTTTAAATGCATTCACATCTGGTTTTGCAACACCAAGCTGTCCACTTGTGAAGACATGAGAGGCTTTAAAATACTCAAAGACATGAAGCACTTCTAATTTCATTCTTTGATGCGCATCCTCTCCATTTGTCAAAATCGCAAGTTCATCTTCACAATTCGAAAAATAATCAATCAATGGTGCATCCATTTCAATATGATGCTGATAATATTTATAGCGAGACTGAAACTCTACAGCTTTTGAATGAGAAAAAATAATCCCATACTTTTCACAAGCCTTTTCAATACGATAAACGCCAGATTCATCAATCGTAATCTTTCCTTGTTGAAGATCATCAAAAATCAGATCTCCAAACTTACGATAATCCGCATAAAATAAATCCATATCCACATCTACATTCGGAAGGAATTCTTCCATGCACTTGCGAAATGGCCAAGATAAATCATAGAGTGTATCATCACAATCAAACATTACTTTCTTCATATAATCACCAAAAAAAATATAACATAAAAAAGAAGATTTCACTATGAAATCTTCACTTGATTTAAACACTTACGAACATGTCCAGACTGACCCGTTACCTCTTCATTTTCAATTAAAGATACATGCACAGCTTCTTTACAAGATTCAATGGCTGCATCAAACACAACATTGATCTTGTTGTCATTGATTTGTTTTAAAGTATGAATTTCTTCATTTCCAAAACGATTGGCCGTACTAAACGCAATCGCAATATCACCTGAACCATTGCCCATATGCGATCCTGTTAAAGCCAAACCGACTGGCATTCTGTTACATACTCTATGAAGTTGACGATCACTTAACGGAGCATCCGTCGCAATGATCATCATGATGGAACCTTTTTCTTGTTCTAAAGGCAATTGATTCCCCTCAACTTTATCTAATAGATATTGTTCTCTTAAACCAAAATTAGAAAGTACAAGAACACCTAGAGTATATGTATTTCCATCAATTTCAAAGATTCTTGAACTCGATCCAATACCACCTGACATTTCAAAACAAGACATGCCTCGACCTGCTCCAACACTGCCAAGTTCAAACTCTTTTTTACAATCACGATACGCATCATATACATCTTCTTTTGTAACAACGCAATCACGAATCGAATTTAGATATCCATCGTTACATTCTCCAACTACAACGTTTACACTCGTTAGATCTTCATTTTCTTTTGCCATGATATCCACCAAAGCTTGTTGAACAACACCCACATTTAAAGTGTTTGTCAAACAAATATAGCTTTCCAAAGTACCCAACTCCATAATTTGTGGTAAGCCAGTTGTTTTGCCAAAACCATTTAGAATACTACAACCACAAGCTAACTTTTGATGAAATACATCTTCAGCCGTACGAATAAATGTAACACCTGTTTGGTGAGTTCCTGAACTAATTGTCTTATGCCCTACAAGTACACCTTCTACATCTGTAATTCGATTTAATTTTCCTTTTTCCATAAGTAAACACCTCTTGCAACCATTATAGTAATAATTTTTAATTTGCACAAAAAAAGAAGCCGAAATTAATCAGCTTCTTTCATTTATTTCTTACTTGTAAAGTTCTACTAAACGTTGTAAGTGTTCGTAACGTTCTTTAGCTACTTCTTCTGACTTAGCAAATAATTTTTCTGCTCTTTCAGGGAATGGTTTAACTAAACGAGTGTAACGAGATTCGTTGTGTAAGAAGTCTTGGTAAGTTCCATCTCCTTCTTTAGAAGTTAATGTGAATGGGTTCTTACCTGCTTCTTTCTTAGCTGGATCAAATGAGAATAAGTTCCAGTATCCAGATTTAACGGCTTTCTTCATTTCATCTTGACAGTGGTTCATTCCACCCTTAGCAATACCGTGTAATTCACATGGTGCATAACCGATGATTAAAGATGGTCCTGGATAAGCTTCTGCTTCAGCAATACATTTAACGGCTTGTGCAGGGTTAGCTCCAAGAGCGATTTGTGCTACATAAACGTATCCGTAGCTCATTGCGATTTCTGCTAAAGATTTTTTCTTCATTTCTTTACCAGCTGCAGCGAACTGACAAACTTCACCGATGTTAGATGCTTTAGAAGCCTGTCCACCAGTGTTTGAATACATTTCTGTATCGAATACCATAACGTTTACGTTTTCACCTGATGCAAGAACGTGGTCTAATCCACCGAATCCGATATCATAAGCCCATCCGTCTCCACCGAAGATCCAAACAGATTTCTTAGCTAAGTATTCTTTCTTATCTAATACAGCTTTAGCATCTGGGCATCCAGCTTCAGCAGCTTTTTCTACTTCAACTAATAATGCTTTTGTTGCTTCTGTGTTAGTACGAGTATTTTCTTTAGTTTCCATGAATTTTTCGAATGCAGCCTTGAATTCAGGAGTTGCTTTTTCGCTTTCGTTCATAGCACCTAATTTTTCGATAGCTTGTTCACGTAATACTTTTTGTCCTAATTGCATACCGAATCCGTGTTCAGCATTGTCTTCGAACAATGAGTTAGCCCATGCTGGTCCTTGTAAGCTGTCTTTGTTTACTGTATATGGAGATACAGATGCTGGACCACCCCAGATTGAAGAACATCCAGTTGCATTTGATACATACATGTGTTCACCAAATAACTGAGTAATTAAACGAGCATAAGATGTTTCAGCACATCCAGCACATGATCCAGAGAACTCTAACAATGGTTGGTTGTATTGAGAACCCTTAACTGTGTCATCAGCAAATCCAGAATCTTTCTTAGAAACGTTAGCTACTAAGTAATCGAATACTGGTTGTTCTTCAGCTTGAGATTCTTGAGGAACCATCTTGATTGCTTGAGTTGGACATACAGTGATACATTCACCACATCCCATACAATCTAATGGAGATACACTCATTGTATATTTGAATTCTGTAGCTTTTGGTTTAACATCAGCTAATTTGATTTGTGCAGGAGCAGCCTTCACTTCTTCTTCGCTCAATAAGAATGGACGAATTGTAGCGTGTGAACATACGAATGCACATTGGTTACATTGGATACATTTTTCAGGATCCCATTCAGGAACTGTAACGGCTGTACCACGTTTTTCGTAAGCACTAGCACCAGTCTCCCATTGACCATCAATGTTTCCAGTAAATGCAGATACAGGTAATGAATCTCCATCCATTTTGTTAACTGGTTCCATGATGTCTTTAACCATCTTAACTGTTGCAGGACGTCCTGACAATTCAGGTTTTGGTGCATCAGCTTCTGGGTTAGCCCAAGATGCAGGAATTTCAACTTTGTGAGTTGCGCCAACACCAGCATCGATAGCTTTGTAGTTCATTTCAACAACTGCATCACCCTTCTTAGAGTAAGATTTCTTAGCAGCTGCTTTCATGTAATCTACAGCTTCTTCAATTGGCATAATGTTAGCTAATTTGAAGAATGCAGATTGTAAGATTGTGTTTGTACGTTTACCCATACCGATTTCGATAGCTTTATCGATGGCATTGATTGTGTACAATTGGATATTGTTGTCTGCGATATATTTTTTAGATTCAGCAGGCATGTGTTTGTCTAATTCTTCGTCTGACCATTGGCAGTTGATCATGAATACACCACCAGGTTTAACGTCTTGAACCATCTTGTATCCATTTACTACATATGAAGGGTTGTGACAAGCTACGAAGTCAGCCTGGTTAATGTAGTATGGGCTACGGATTGGTTTGTCTCCGAAACGCAAGTGAGAAATTGTGATACCACCAGTTTTCTTAGAGTCATATTGGAAGTAAGCCTGAATGTATTTGTCAGTGTGGTCACCGATGATCTTAGTAGAGTTCTTGTTAGCACCTACAGTACCGTCTCCTCCAAGACCCCAGAATTTACATTCAACAGTTCCTGGAGTTGAAGTGTTAGGAGCTGGTTTAACTTCTGGCAATGATAAGTTTGTAACGTCATCCACGATACCAATTGTAAAACGAGGTTTTGGTTCGTCTTTTAACAATTCAGTGTAAACAGCGAATACACTTGAAGGTGGAGTATCCTTAGATCCTAAACCATAACGTCCACCGCAAAGAGTGATGTCATTTAATCCTGCTTCGCGAAGTGTTGTTGCTACATCTAAGTATAATGGGTCAGCTAGAGCACCTGGTTCTTTAGTACGGTCAAGTACTGCAACTTTCTTAGCTGTCTTAGGAAGAACTTTTAATAAGTGTTTGCTTGACCAAGGACGATATAAACGAACCTTAACTAAACCAACTTTTTCTCCTTTTGCAGTTAAGTAGTCGATAACTTCTTCAGCAACGTCATTGATAGAACCCATAGCGATGATTACACGATCAGCTTCAGGATCTCCATAGTAGTTGAACAAGTCATAGTTTGTTCCTAATTTTTCATTGATTTTACCCATGTATTTTTCTACTACAGCAGGTAATTCATCATATGCAGTGTTACATGCTTCACGGTGTTGGAAGAAGATATCTCCATTTTCGTGAGAACCACGCATAGTTGGACGTTCTGGATTTAAAGCGTGTTTACGGAATTCCTCAACAGCTTCCATTGGACACATTTCTTTTAAATCTTCGTAGTCCCATTTTTCGATTTTTTGAATTTCGTGAGAAGTACGGAATCCATCAAAGAAGTTAATGAATGGTACTTTACCTTCTAAAGCAGCTAAGTGAGCTACTGGAGATAAATCCATAACTTCCTGTGGGTTAGTTTCACATAACATAGCGAAACCTGTTTGACGACAAGCATAAACGTCTGAGTGATCACCAAAGATGTTCAATGCGTGAGTTGCAACTGTACGTGCAGATACATCGAATACACATGGTAATTGTTCAGCAGCGATCTTGTACATGTTTGGAATCATCAATAATAAACCTTGAGATGCAGTGAATGTATTAGTCAATGCACCAGCAGCTAATGATCCGTGAACAGCACCAGCAGCACCTGCTTCTGATTGTAATTCACTTACAACTACTTGATTTCCAAAAATATTTTTTTGTCCAGCTGCAGACCATTGGTCAATAGAGTCTGCCATTGGACTAGATGGAGTAATAGGATAAATTGCAGCAACGTCTGTAAAAGCATACGCAACGTGAGCCGCAGCCGTATTTCCATCCATAGACTGTTTTGCTCTAGGCATTAATATTTCCTCCTTTATAGATATTCAATACCATAGTTTATTATACGAGCTTCATGTCAAATTTTAAAGGTTAAATTCACCATAGAGGTTAGTCTCATCTAATTTGTAAGCGTATAAAAAAGAGACGTAAACACTTGCTTACATCTCTATTTTCATCATTACTCTTTACCTAATAGTTTGAACATGTTCTTTTTATAAACTTCAACACCAGGCTGATTGAATGGGTTAGAATCATTCATCAAAGTTGTCATTGCGATGGCCTTGAAGAAGAACATACACATATTACCAAAGTCATAAGAAGTCATGCCTGGCATAGTTAATAAGATATTTGGAACTCCACCTGTTTCTTCATGAGCCTGTAATGTTCCTTTGGCAGCCATTTTATTAGCCCAATCCACACTCTTACCAGCCAAGTAGTTCATTCCATCTTCATTGGCTTCATCATTAGGGAATGTTAAATCGATCATTGGTGTATCAACATATAAGTTTGTTTCGAACAATACTTTCTTACCTTCCTGAACAAATTGTCCTAAAGAGTGTAAGTCTGTTGAGAAACATACTGAATCCGGTAAAATACCCTTTCCATCTTTTCCTTCACTTTCTCCAAACAATTGTTTCCACCATTCAGCAACCATCTGCATTTGAGGTTCATAGTTTACTAACAATTCAACATCATATCCTTGATTTTGAAGAATACGACGAGCCACTGCATAACGGTAAGCCGGGTTCTTTTCAAGATCTGCATCTCCATATTCACCCATACCATCATGTAAACCTTTCATCAAAGCATCGATATCGATTCCAGCTACTGCGATTGGCAATAATCCAACTGGAGTAATTACTGAGAAACGTCCACCAATATCATCAGGAATTACGAATGTTTCATATCCTTCTTTATCGGCTAAAGCCTTCAATGTTCCTCTAGCCTTGTCTGTAGTGGCAATAATACGATTCTTCGCATCTTCACCATATTTTTCTTCCATAAATTGTTTCAAGATACGGAAAGCCAATGCTGTTTCCGTTGTCGTTCCAGATTTAGAAATAACATTTACAGTAACTTCCTTATCTTTAATATGATTCATAACCTGTGAAATATAAGTAGATGAGAAAGTGTTTCCCATATAAATAATTTCAGGCTTGTTGTCACCATATAAACCATTCATCATTTCAATGGCAGCACGAGCACCTAAATAAGATCCTCCAATACCACATACAACGAATACTTCTGTGTTTTCACGTACTTTTGCGGCAACCTCTTTAATGCGACTAAATTCTTCTTTATCATAATTGTTAGCCCAGTTTAGCCAACCGATAAAGTCGTTACCCTTACAAGTACCATTTTGTAAAGCTTCATCAATTGCGCGAACTTGATCTTGATAAGCCTTTACATCTTCTTTTAAGAAAGCATGATTTAAATCTAATTGAATCATTTTTATTTCCCTCCATAGCTATCCTAAAGAAGATTATACCACGATTTAACTTTGTATGATATAATGTTTTTCGTTAGGAGTGTGAATTTATGATACCATCGTCCTTATATCCACTTGTCACAGCTCTTTTGAGCAATATACTTGCACAAGTGTTAAAAACGGTCGTATATTATTATAGAACTGGTAAATGGGACTTTCACTGGGTCATCGCAAGTGGCGGCTTTCCAAGCAGTCACTCATCAACTGTAACAGCCCTTTCCCTTTCCATTGGAATTCAGGAAGGATTTGACTCAGCCATATTTGCCGTAACCACCATCTTTTCCTTTATTGTTATGTACGATGCATGCCACGTACGCTACTATTCTGGTAAAAATATTGAGCTAACACAACAATTAGTCAAAGATTTACGCGAAATGACAGGACTTCACTTTGATGATCCCATCTATCAGGAAAAGTTAAAAAATGTACTTGGACATAAATTTGTCGAAGTCATTGGAGGATTTGTGGTTGGACTTGCTGTCCCATTGATCTTATGTCCACTATTTTTATAAGTTAGGAGTGTTGTTTTATGGATACTGTAGTAGATAGTAAAGCCGTTAATGATTGTTTAGATAAGATTCGCCCTTACATTCAACATGACGGAGGCGACATTGAACTATTAGGAGTTGATGAATTCAATGTTGTCTATGTATCTTTTAAAGGTGCATGTCAAGGATGTATGATGGCTTCTGAAGATTTCTCAGGCGGAATCAAAGAATTATTGATTGAAGAAGTGCCAAACATCCGTGATGTAGTACTAGTAGGTTAAGATATCGAAAGATATCTTTTTATTTTTAGGAGTTTTGTTTATGTACACCAAAGAACAATTACGAAAATTATTAATTCCATTGATGTTCGAACAAGTTTTAACCGCATTAATGGGATCTGTCGACACCATTATGGTCACCAACATAGGTTCGGCTGCAATTTCCGCCGTTTCCCTTGTCGATTCATTAAATATTTTGATCATCAATATATTTGCCGCCATGGCAACTGGAGGCGCCATCATCTGCGCCCAATACTTAGGATCCAACCAAAAAGACAAGGCCAACCAAGCCTTGAAACAATTGATCTTTTCCGTAACCCTTATTTCCATATTGATTACAATTCCCTGCATTCTATTTAGAAGACCATTACTTACATTGATTTTTGGATCCGTAGAAAAAAACGTGATGGACAATGCATTAAACTATCTTTTCATCACCGCCCTATCCTATCCCTTTATCGCTCTATATAATGCAGGTGCCGCAAGCTTTCGAACGAGTCAAAACTCAAGACTTCCCATGGCCATTGCGTTTGGCTCTAACATTCTAAATATACTTGGAAATATCTTTTTCATCTTTACCCTAAGTTTAGGCGTAGCTGGAGCTGCCCTATCCACACTTCTTTCTAGAATCATCAGTGCACTTATTATCCTGACCCTTTTAAAACAGCCCAAACAAGATTTATATGTCGATTCCTATTTAAGTATCCGACCAGAAATTGAAACAATCACGAAAATATTAAAAATCGGTATTCCAACCGGTATTGAAAATGGTATGTTTCAATTTGGAAAACTTGTGATTCAATCCACTGTATCTACAATGGGAACAACAGCCATTGCCGCACAAGCTATGGTGGCCATGCTTGAAAGCTTTGCCTGTCAAGCAAGCATCGGTATAGGACTTGGTATGATGACTGTCGTAGGAAAGTGTGTGGGTGCTAAAGAATATGAACAAGCTAGACACTATACGATTTCATTAACCAGACTAGCTTGGATGGTATGTATTATATTCTGCGCTATAATCATGCTTTTTATCCAACAAATCACAAGCCTTGCGGGAATGGAAGCAGAAAGTGCTAAACTAGCCATTTGGCTAACACGCATTGTCTTCGCTTATAAAATGATATTCTGGACACCCTCATTCTTACCAGGCTATGGCCTAAGAGCGGCTGGCGATGTAAAATTCAGTATGATCACATCCACTTTATCAATGTGGATCTGCAGAGTTGTAGTGACTATCTTTTTAGTCCATACATTCCACATGGGCCCATTAGCCGTATGGATTGGTATGGGAGCCGATTGGACAATTCGCTCATTTATCTTCTTAGCTCGTTTTAAATCGAATAAGTGGCTCGAACATAAGGTCATCTAACACAAAAGAAGTAGTTCACGCTTAATGTCTGTGAGATGCATATATTGTGCATCTCTTTTTTAGTGCAATATCGTATTTATTTTAATTTTAGATTTTATGTTTCAAACTATAAAGGAAAACAATTCAAAATTTTTATAATCACAAAAAATATAAGAATATTGAGTCTTTTCAAAAATAAAAAGCGAGCCCTACCGATTGGTTACGATAGTGATTCGCTAGTTTGCCGTCTGATGACGACCTTCGTCACTGGTAATTTACCACACATCTGTGAAAATGCAAGGAAATTATTAAGCACTAATTGAGACCTTCTGATCCAAAAATGGTAATGTCATAGTGAAATCAATTCATTCTTAATATTTGTCATACTTACTTAAAAATTTGTTCCATGAAATACTGTAGTTGTACCTTCCACCAAGGCCAGTCATGATACACATCATAGCCCCAGAAATCACACCAAGCATCGATGTGTTGATCATAAAGGATGGTGCTAAATCGTCTTAAAGATTCAACACATTCTTGTTCCCAATTGCCTTGTCCTACACAAAAGATCAATTTGGATTGTTTATACAATTCCATATAGGGATGGTCTAAAGACATATTTTTCATGTAGGCACATGGATTATTATGATATGTATTTTCATCATGATAATCTCCATAGAATAATTCTGTATCATAAATACCAGATAGGGCTAATAAGGTATCGAATTGTTTCGGAAAACGAAAGATTAAATTCGCGGCATGCGTTGCTCCTAGACTTGCTCCAGTCACCATCCATTTATCGTAGTTATTCATTTTCTCTTGTACACTAGGAATCAATTCTGAAAGGATATATTCAAACCACAACTCATGTTTCAACATACGCACCTTTGTATTATTCGGATAGGACCATGTTTCTAAATCCAAAGTATCACACGTAATAATCGTTAATTGATTGGATTCGATCCATTTCGATACTTCATGAATCATACCACGATCTTCCCATTCAAAAAAGCGTCCATTTTGACTTGGAATGGCCAGACACAATTTACCACCTTGACCATAGATTTTATATTCCATTTCACGATCGAGACAATTTGAATACTCTTTTATATATTGCACTTGCATGGTGTTACCCCTTTCAGAAAATTTTTGTTTTATTATAGCACATTTTATTGAGTTTTAAGGTTTCTTGCTTTATAATTGTACTGTTTTTGACAGGAAAGTGAGTGACAGTATGTCCAATAAAGAAAAAATTCTTAACATTGCCGTTATCGCCCACGTTGATGCCGGTAAAAGTACGTTAGTCGATGCGTTTTTAAGACAAAGTGATGTTTTCCGTGACAACGAAGAAGTTGTTAACTGTATCATGGACTCAAACGATCTAGAACGTGAACGTGGAATTACGATTTATTCTAAAAACTGTTCCGTTATTCATAACGGTGTAAAAATTAATATTGTAGATACGCCAGGCCACGCCGACTTCTCAAGTGAAGTTGAACGTATTATCCGTACCGTAGATACAGTTATCTTATTAGTCGATGCGAGTGAAGGTCCAATGCCTCAGACTCGTTTCGTATTATCAAAAGCTTTGGAAATTGGTTTAAAACCAATTCTATTAATCAACAAGATTGATAAGAAAGACCAAAGAGCTGAAGAAGTTGTCGATGAAGTTTACGAATTGTTCTTAGACTTAAATGCCAACGACGAACAATTAGACTTCCCTATCCTTTATGGTGTAGCAAGAGAAGGACGTGTTCAATACGACCTTAAAACACCAAGCGACAACATCGATCCATTATTCGATACAATCTTAAAACATTGTGATGTATATCCAGATATGGATGAAGAACCTCTTCAAATGCAAGTATCTGCCTTGGCATACGATGAATACATTGGACGTTTAGGAATTGGACGTTTATATTCAGGTGTTTTAAAACAAGGACAACAATATATTCGTTGTAACCAATCTGGATTGAATGCCAAAGAAAGCTTATCTAAATTATTCGTATACAAAGGATTGTCTAGAACAAGTGTACAAGAAGCACACTCAGGAGATATCGTAGTTATTGCGGGTATGCCAGATATTAGTATTGGTGATACAATCTGTACAGCCGATCATGTTGAACCAATGGAACACATTGAAATTGAAGAACCAACTCTATCTATGAACTTCCACGTAAACTCAAGTCCATTTGCAGGACAGAGTGGTAAGTACGTAACAAGTCGTAACTTAAAAGAAAGACTTGAAAAAGAACTTGAAGTTAACGTTGGTTTAAAGGTTGAACCAACCGATTCAGCCGATTGCTTCAAAGTTAGTGGTCGTGGTGAATTGCATATTTCTGTATTGATTGAAAATATGCGTCGTGAAGGATATGAACTAGCTGTTTCTAAACCAGAGGTTATCCTACACAAAGATGAAAATGGACACAAAGTAGAACCAATCGAAGAAGTTGTATGTTTAGCTCCAGAAGAATATTCAGGTACAATCATCAACAAATTAAATCTTCGTAAAGGTGTTATGCAGGACATGTCTGAAGAAAATGGATATGTAAAGATCGTATATACAGCACCTACACGTGGACTATTAGGTTTCCGTTCAGAATTTATCAATGATACACACGGTGAAGGTACATTAGTACGTCGTATTAGTGGTTATGAACCATATAAAGGAGAAATCGCACAACGTATGGAAGGTGCAATGATTTCAACTGAAACAGGTGAAGCCATGACGTACGCTTTATGGAACCTTCAAGAACGTGGTCAATTGTTCATTTCTCCACAAACACCAGTTTATGAAGGTATGATCATTGGGCAAAGTTCTAAAAACATCGACCTTGATGTTAACCCATTAAAGAACAAGAAATTAACTGCCATCCGTTCAAGTGGTCGTGATGAAGCCATGCTTCTTACTCCACCAAAAATCTTCTCCCTAGAAGAAGCATTAGAATGGATCAACGATGATGAATTAGTAGAAGTTACTCCAGATGCGATTCGTATCCGTAAAAAAGGTTTAACAGCTCTAGATCGTCGTAACTTATATCGTCAAAAGATGAATGCTCAATAAGACTTGGATAATTCCAAGTCTCAGATTGTTGACAAAAGCCTATACCTTTTTGCAA
>UMKC01021708.1_pt1 | contig 45312 bp, 28 predicted proteins | sample 1966201 | NCBI WGS metagenome assembly UMKC01 (sample SAMEA4836166, study PRJEB28245) | human gut metagenome | biome: gut microbiome; material: fecal sample | place: Denmark | collected 2008 | reverse complement strand
TGGTTCGGGCGCAAGTACATCGGCCTTGGCACCTTTGTCAACGGCATCGGCGTCGGGTTCATTGTCACGGCCTTCTACGACCCCATTGCGGCCCACTTTGGCCCGGCCGAGGCGCTGGGCCTGCCGGTGCAGCTGCTGTGGGTGGCGCTGGCGGTGCCAGTCACGGCGCTGGGGGCTTCGCTGTACCAGACGGCAGATCTGGGCATCGCCCCGTACGATTACCTCTCGCTGGGCCTGCGGGACTACACCCCGGTGCCGTACTTCGGCTGCCGCGTGTTCACCGATGCGCTGTGTGCGCTGCTGTGCTGGCTGCTGGGCGGCCTTGTGGGCATTGGTACGCTGATCTGTGCCTTCTGCCTGGGGCCCTTCATCCAGTTCTTCAACGGACTGGTGTCGGAGCGGGTGCTGCACTACAAGCCGGGCGGCCAGTAAGATCGGGAAATCAAAAAGGCGTGCACCTCCTTTGTGGAAGTGCACGCCTTTTGCTGTGCAGAAATCAGAACTTGAACAGCGGGGTGCCGGCCAGGATGTCGCCCTCTGCCAGCATCTTCAGCTCGCCCAGATCGTCGCCGTTGGTCACGATGATGGCGGTAGCGGTGGGATGGCCTGCGGCGCGGATGGCGTCCAGATCCACCTTCAGCAGCGGGGTGCCGGCCTTGACCTTGTCACCCTCCTTGACCAGAGCCTTGAAGCCCTTGCCGTTCATCTCCACGGTGTCCATGCCGACGTGCACCAGGATCTCGATGCCGTCTACGCTGGTCAGACCGACGGCGTGCAGGGTGGAAGCCACCTGGTTCACAGTGCCGTCGAAGGGAGCGTACACGGTCTTGCCGGTGGGCTCGATGCCGCAGCCGGGGCCCAGGATGCCCTGTGCGAACGTCTCGTCGGGGATGTCGGCCTGTGCCAGGACCTTGCCGCGGATGGGAGCCAGAACGGTCTTGCTCTGGCCAAAGAACTTGGCGGTTTTTTCTTCTTCGGCCTTGTTGCCGAACAGCTTGTCAAAAAAGCCCATGATAATAATCCTTCCTTCTGATCATATTCAGGGGTGCGGCCGCCGCGCGGGCCTGCTGCGCCCAAATCCATATGGTATATTCAAAAGATACCATACTGCGCCCCAAAATGCAACTGCAATCCTGCACAAACTCCGGCGGGGCTTGCTGTTACATCAGCGCAATCAGCTGCTCGATCTCTTCCATGCGGGTGGCCCAGCTGGTGGCGATGCGTACCACGGTGTGGGTGTCGTCGAATTTCTCCCAGAAGCCGAACTTCGCCCGGCCTTCCAGTGCGGCCAGCTGGGTGTTTTCCAACACCACGAACACCTGATTGGTGGGGGAGTCCATGAAAAAACGGTAGCCCCTGGCGGCCAGACCCTTCTTGAGGGAGTTGGCGGTGTCGATGGCGTTTTTGCTGATCTTCGTGTACAGATCATCGGTGAACAGAACGTCGAACTGGATGCCCAGCAGACGGCCCTTGGCCAGCAGGGCACCCTGCTGCTTGACCATGGTCATGAAGTGGGCCGGGGCACCGTGGGGGAACACCACGGCCTCGCCGCACAGGGCACCCACCTTGGTGCCGCCGATGTAGAACACATCGGTGAGCCGGGCGATGTCGGCCAGGGTCACGTCGGTGCCCTCGGCCATCAGGCCGTAGCCCAGCCGGGCACCGTCCAGAAACAGCGGCATCCGGTATTCCTGACAGACGGTGTGCAGATCTTCCAGCTCCTGTTTTGTGTACAGGGTGCCGTACTCGGAGGGGTGGGAGATGTACACCATGCCGGGGAACACCATGTGGTCGTGGTTGGCGTCGGCATAGAAGGTGGCGCACCAGTCCCGTACATCGGCGGCGGACACCTTGCCCTCGTGGGCCGGCAGGCTGATCACCTTGTGGCCGGTGTACTCGATGGCACCGGCTTCGTGGGCGGCCACATGGCCGGTGGCCGCGGCCAGCACGCCCTGCCAGCGCTGCAGCATGGAGGCAATGACGATGGCGTTGGTCTGGGTGCCGCCGGAGATGAAGGTCACGTCGGCGTCCGGGCAGGCACAGGCGGCGCGGATCTTCTCCCGTGCGCTGGCGCAGTAGGGGTCGGTACCGTAGCCGGGCACTTTTTCAAAGTTGGTCTCGGTCAGCTTCTGCAGGATGGCGGGATGGGCACCCTCGCAGTAGTCATTTTCAAAGTACAGCATAAAAACGCTCCTATATTTCAGATGCATCCATTGTAACCCCCGGCCGCAGGCTTGTCAAATAGGAAAAAGCCCAGAGGGCGGACAGCCAAAATGCTGTCGGAATTGCGCTCCGAAGTAGTTGCTGCTGCCAAGGCCTCCTTCCGGGCGGTATGGGATGCTGATTCCAGGATAGCCCGGAACCGGCACACCGTCAATGTGGCGGCGTTTTTGCTGATTCTTTAGCAGGGGTGTGGTATAATCTTATATTGGGACAGAATAAAATCAGGAGGGGTGAACCGTTTATGAAAAAAAGTACCTGGTACCGCGACCCTCTGGTCATGCTTGCCGCACTGTGCGTCGCCGGGGTGGCGGTGGTATGGGTGCAGCGCATCACCGGCCGCATCGACGGCGTGGCCATGCTGATCTTCATGCTGGCCGTGTTTGTCACCTCCATGTACACCGACGGTTATCTCTGGGGCGTGCTGGCCTCGCTGGCAAGTGTGCTGGCGGTCAACTTTGCCTTTTTCACCCCCTATTTTGCCTTCAATTTTACCCTGCCGGAAAATCTGTTCTCCGGCCTTGTGATGCTGGCCGTATCCATCATGACCAGTACCCTGACCACCCGGGTCAAAAAACAGGAGCAGCTGCGCATGGAAACCGAGCGGGAAAAAATGCGCGCCAACCTTCTGCGGGCGGTCTCCCACGACCTGCGCACGCCCCTCACCTCCATTTACGGGGCCTGTTCCACCGTGACTGAAAACTACGATTCGCTGGGCAAGGAACAGGCCCTCAAGCTGCTGCGGGAGGCCTGCGAGGATGCCCAGTGGCTCAACCGTATGGTGGAGAATCTGCTTTCCGTGACCCGCTTCGACGGGGAACAGGTGGCCGTCAAAAAGACCCCCACCGTGCTGGAAGAGCTGCTGGACGCGGTGCTGGTCAAATTCAAAAAGCGCTGCCCGGACGTTCCGGTGCAGCTGGAGCTGCCGGAGGACTTTGTTATGATCCCCATGGACTCCATGCTGATCCAGCAGGTGCTGATGAACCTGTTGGAGAACGCGGTGCTCCACGCCGAGGGCATGACCACCCTGATGCTGCGGGTGTTCACGCTGGGCAGCCGGGCTGTGTTTGAGGTGAAGGACGACGGTTGCGGCATCCCGAAAGAGCGTCTGCGCACCCTGTTCTCCGGCACCGGCGGCCCGGACCCCAACGCCCCGGCCGACAGCGGCAAGCACGGCATGGGCATCGGCCTGTCGGTGTGCGCCGCCATCATCAAGGCCCACGGCGGCGAGATCGACGCAGAGAGCCGCCCCGGCGAGGGCACGACCATCCGTTTCTGGCTGGAGACGGAAAAAATCGAACTGGAGGACGCAGAGGATGAGCAATAATAAATATAAGGTGCTGATCGTGGAGGACGAGGCGAACATCTGCAGCTTCATTGAAACGCTGCTGACCACGAACGACTATCAGGCGCTGGTGGCGCACACCTGCACCATGGGCCTGACCCTGTTCGCCTCCCACAACCCGGATCTGGTGATCCTGGATCTGGGCCTGCCGGACCGGGACGGCCTGGAGTTGATCCGTACCGTGCGGCAGAAGTACATGACCCCCATCATCGTGCTGTCGGCCCGTACCGACGAGATGGATAAGATCGAGGCGCTGGATCTGGGTGCAAACGATTACATCACCAAACCCTTCGGCACCGGGGAACTGCTGGCCCGGGTGCGGGTGGCCCTGCGCCTGAACCGCTACAGCCGCACCGGAGATGCCGCATCCGGCGGAGAGTTCCAGGCTCAGGGACTGCGCATCAACTACGACCGCCGCAAGGTGTTCGTGGAAGGGCAGGAGGTGCGCCTGACCCAGACGGAATACAACATCGTGGCCTTTTTGTCCCAGCATGCCGGCCGGGTGATGACCTACGCCGCCATCGTGCGGGCCATCTGGGGCGATACCGATGTGGGCAGCACCAAAAAGCTGCAGGTGAACATGGCCAATATCCGCAAAAAGCTGGGCAGCCGCCCCGGCAGCAATCCCTACATCCTCAACGAGCTGGGGGTGGGCTACCGCATGATCGACGAGGACCCGGAGAGCCGTCAGGCTGCAGAGGAGGGCGTATGATCCCTGCACTGGTAATTTTTGCTGTCACCTATTTGCTCATGCTGGCACTGCCCAAAGAGCGCCCGTGGGTGGCCCTGTGCAGTGCGGCGGTGTTCATGGCACTGGGACAGCTGGGCGTGTATGATTTTTCGCTCTCGGCGGCGCTGGGGGCGGTGGATTACAATGTGCTGCTGATGATGTCTGGCACCATGGGGATCGTGTCGCTGTTCATCCGGAGCCGGATGCCGGCCCGCCTGGCCGAGCAGCTGATCGTCCGGGTGCCCAATGCCCAGTGGGCTGTGTGCGTGCTGGCACTTTTTGCCGGGGTCATCAGTGCATTTGTGGACAATGTGGCCACAGTGCTCATGGTGGCACCGGTGGGCCTGGCCATTGCACGCAAGCTGAAGATCTCGCCGGTTCCGGTGATCATTGCCATTGCAGTGTCCTCCAACCTACAGGGCGCAGCCACGCTGGTGGGGGATACCACCAGCATCCTGCTGGGCGGCTTTGCGGAGATGAACTTCTTTGACTTTTTCTGGATGCACGGCCGCCCGGGCGTCTTCTGGGGTGTGGAGCTGGGCGCGCTGACCTCCCTGCTGGTGCTGCTGTGGCTGTTCCGGCGAGAAAAACAGTCCATCACCGCCAGCGTGGAAACACAGGTGGAAGATGACGTGCCCACTGCCCTCATGCTGCTGACGGTAGGGCTGCTGATCGTGGCATCTTTCCTGCCGCAGCCGGAAAGCGGCCTGCTGGCAACACTGTACGATCTGCGCAGCGGGCTCATCTGCATGACCCTGTGCGTGGTGGGCGTGGTCCGCGCCTGTCTGCGGGACCGCTCGGCAAAGCCGCTGGTGCAGGTGGTGCAGGAGTTGGACCGGGACACCTTGCTGCTGCTCTTCGGGCTGTTCATCGTGATTGCGGGCATCCGCACGGCGGGTGTCATCGACGCTGCCGCGCAGCTGTTCCATACCGTGGCCGGGGAGGATCCTTTCCGGCTGTATGTGCTGCTGGTGGTGGTATCGGTGGTGCTGTCGGCCTTCATTGACAATATCCCCTATGTGGCCACCATGCTGCCGGTGGTGCAGGGCATTGCCGCGCTGATGAACAATGGTGCAGGCATGGCACCGGGGGTGTTTTACTTCGGTCTGCTCACCGGCGCAACGCTGGGCGGCAACCTGACCCCCATCGGGGCATCGGCCAACATTGCGGCCATCGGCATCCTGCGCAAGAATGGTGAGAACGTGCGCACAGCCGACTTTTTGCGCATCGGGGTGCCCTTTACACTGGCGGCAGTGCTGACCGGCTCGGTGTACTTGTGGCTGGTGTGGGGCCGCGCGTTGTAAGCAACAGAAAATGTCTGCCGCCAGCGCCCGGCGGCCACGCTCAAACGACCAAATAAACCGCCCGTCCTGTGCCGGAAAACCGGCCTGCGACGGGCTTTTTTACGGAAGTATGACGTTTTACAAAAAGAGAAAACTTTTTTGCAGAAAACGCTTGACAATTCCGGTATATCTGGTATAATAACTATCGTTCCGAGCGACACAGCTCACAAACAAAACAGAATATGCGGATATGGCGGAATTGGCAGACGCGTTAGATTCAGGTTCTAATCGGGGCAACTCGGTGGAGGTTCAAGTCCTCTTATCCGCACCAAGAAAAGACATACGTTCGTATGTCTTTTCTTTTTTTGTGCGGATAAGAGGACTTGAACAGCACGGCCCTGCGCAGCAGGGTAAGCAACAGCCCAGTGGGCTGTTGCTTAGTGCGCGGTTCCCAACCCGTAGGAATGTCTACCGGGGAGCATGCATTCGTATGTCTTTTCTTTTTTGTGTCAAACCATGAAGATCCGAACCTTTTCTCGACAGGAGAAGGGTTCGGATTTTTTTGTTTTCTTTGGAAATGAGAATGCTACGGTTGCGCAGCAATGAAAGCCCCAGTGGGGCTTTTATCATCATACAGAGAACCGCCGGCAGGGAAACCTCCGGCGGTTTTCTGTGTCTGGAGGATGAAGTGCAGAATGCTCCAGGCGAGGTTCGTTTTTCATGGGCTCCTTTCGGTGCGGGTCATTTTATGAGGCCTGACGGGATTGCATTGCAGGCAGAAACAGATAGACTTTAAAGAGAAAGATGGTACTGCTCGGCGGTGGAGATAAGATACCGTGGGAGATACCTTGACTTTAACAGAAGGCTTCTGTAGAATGAACACAAAAGAACTTTGTGAAACTTGAACAGACAGTGAGGGACAGGGGGCTGCTTTTTAATGGAAATAAAACAGACAGAGCAAAGGACAGGCAAAAGGATCCTTCTTGCAATTGATGTTCAAAAAGGGTTTGAACGTAAAGAATGCACCCTGAAAAATGCTGAAAAAATTGGTGAGCTGCTTCGGAAAGAACTGTTCGATGCGGTAATTGCCACGCAGTTCTTTAACACGAAAGATTCCGTTTATTATCGCTGGCTTCACTGGCCGAGATTGCAGAAGGCGGAGGATACTGCTTTAAACCCGGAGGTACTGAAAAAAAGCTGCCGTGTGATCACAAAGAATATTTATAACTGCCCGGATGGAGAACTGATGAGTGCTTTACGGGAATGCAATGAAGGAACCCCACCGGATAGCGTATATCTCTGTGGAATGGACACAGACTGTTGTGTTCAACTGATTGCGGCACGGTTGTTCGAGTTGGGAATACATCCAATCGTGCTGACATCATATTGCGCTTCAAACGGCGGGGAAACCGCGCATCTGGCAGGTCTGACCGTGATGGGACGGGTGCTGGGGAAAATCCACCTGACAGAGGTTGAACCGGAGAATACAGAGCAACTGGATAAGATCCGTGATGAGATCATAAAGCGGGAAAACTGATCGTGCGGACAGAGGAGGATGCGGGGGATGAAAACGGATACTAGTGCAGAGCGGCTGATCCGACCGGTAAGATATATTCCGTTTGACATTGGGGCAGCGCTGTCGGAGACAAAGCTGAAACGTATCAGTGAATTACTGGAACGCAAATACCAACGACTTTCACCGGATGGATATTTCAGGGCAATCGGGAGCGGAGTAGCACTGGTGTTCCGTTTGACAGAGCAGTGCCGACTGTATGTTTTCCGATATGGAATCGGAGTATTCTCGATAGAGGATGCCCCATACCGGTTTGATACGAGTGACGCAGCGTTTGCAACGGAATATTGCCAGCAGCGAAAATACCGCCACAAACAGATCCTCAATTTTCAGGCAGAGTATTCAAGGTTGATTCAGGATACGATCCGGCTGACCCGACTGGCAGCACATGTAAGCCGGAATGAAAGCAGGGTGTCGGCTTCAGACGCATGGGAATGTAATGGACTGTCGTATGTGATGACAGTCAGTTACCTGTATCTGGAGAAATCTGCTTTTGCATGGGAACAACTGGATGATACAGTAAAGAAAAATTTACTGGTGATGCTGACGCCCAGCCTGATGAATATGGAGGACAGTCTTTGCTCCACATATGACAGTGCCAGCTGCGGGAACATTGAATCGCTGAACCTGAAAAATTATGAACCGCCGCGGAATTACTCCCAGACAGCAGAGTATGGAATTTATATCAGCTGGGCGGCGGTTATACCGATTCTGAAAAAGGAGAACACGGCAATCACGGAACTCATCGAAGTGCTGGAAGCAGACCTGCAGGCAATGTGGATGTATGTTTATTGCATGCAGCAGGATTTTATCCGGAAAAAGCGGATGCCGTATGGCATGGCAGAGAACGTCCAATTCAACGCGCAAAGAGAATTTGTGCGATTCCATGCGCTGTCTGATACCAGTATGCCGGAATATATCCGGCAGATCCGGACTGCACTGATCGAGACAAGCGGTATGCAGGAACTGATGAACAGCTTTGTGGATGATCTGCAGTACATGATTCGTAAAAATAAGGTACTGAGAGATATCCGACTCGAACGAATGGAGTATGCAAAAACAGCAACACTTATTTCGCTTTTAGGAATATCAGCGGCAGAGCTGATCAGAAAAAGGCATAAAGGGTGGTTCGAATGAAAACTTGTCTGATCGTAGTGGATCTTCAAAAGGGATTTATCAATGCATCGTCCGATTATGTGGTCGAGCGGATCGAGCGTCTTCTAGATAAAAAAGCATTTGATCTGGTCGTTGCAAGTCAGTTCTGTAATGAAAGAGACAGCCCATTCGTGCAACTGATGCACTGGAATCGGATGATGGACCCGATAGAGCAGAAAATCGTATCTGCAAAATTGGAACACAGTGCAGATTATGTTCTAAAAAAGGATGTTTACAGCTGCATTACGCCGGAATTTATGTCATGGATAAAGCAGCAGGGCATTTCAAAAATCTATTTTGCAGGTGTGGACTCAGATGGATGCGTGCTGAAAAGTGCATTCGACTGCTTCGACGCTGGGATTGATTTTTCTATCCTTGAGGACTGCTGTGCGTCATCAGGAGGAGAAGAAATCCATAAAATGGCGCTTGCGGTAATGCGTCGTTCATTTGGAAGAAACAGGCTTTGTAAAGCAGAGGACATCAAGCATGGATGATGGACGTGGAGGCCGACAGGGTAAACCCAAAGCATATGTGGGCACAGAACCCTATCTTTTTGTAAGCTATTCACATAAGGATGAAAATATCATCTATCCACTGATTAGGAAAATGCAACAACGCGGGGTCCGGATATGGTATGACGAGGGAATCCGGGCAGGGCATGAATTTCCGCAGTACATAGAGGAAGCATTGATCAACGCGGCGTGCTTTGTGCAGTTTATTTCCCCAAATGCTGTTGAATCTTTTTTCTGTCGCAATGAGATCGGTCTGGCGCTGGATGTCAAACTGAACCGGACATTTGTTGTCTATATTGAAAAGACCGAATTGAAATACGGCCTTCGTCTGCAACTTCGCAGCATTCAGGCACTCGCGCGGAATCAATATGAAACGGAACAGGAGTTTCTTGGCGCAGTGCTAAATCTGCTTTGTGTCAATGCACCGGAGGTTTTTGAAGCAGAAAAAAGCGCAACGCTTCCCAATGAAACGAAAACTGCAGGGCAACCTGCAACGACCCTGAAAGTAGAAACGCCGCAAGAACTTCCTTTGAGAAATTTGGGGCCGGAAATCCGCACAGTGAAATTCGGAGAAGGATTTTCGTCGATTACAAAGGAAGCCTGCAAAGAGGCTGCGAGTATTCGAGAAGTGGTTTTGCCGGATACGGTGCGCCAAATCGAAAAGTGGGCTTTTTATCATTGCAGCGGGTTGGAAATGATCAGCGGCCTGGACGGCGTAGAGGAAGTAGAAGACTGGTCGTTTGAGAGCTGCGAAAAGCTGAACGGTGAACTCCTTCTGCAACATGTGCAGAAAGTGGGGTTTCGTTCTTTCATGGGATGCAGGATGCTGCAGAAAATCCAGCTGCCGCAAATCAGAATCATTGCAAACTGGGCCTTTGCGGAATGCACAGGACTGGAGACGGTGGAATGCGGGACGAAACTTACGGAAATTGGAGAAGCGGCGTTTTATCATTGTGGCAGGTTGAATACCATTGAATTGCGCGGACCGGTACATAGAATCGGAGAAAAGGCATTTTGTAATTGTACACAACTCCGGACAGCTGTCCTGCCGGATGCATTGGAACAAATCGAGTCAAGCGCTTTTGAAGGATGCAGTGCACTGGTACAGATCTTTTTACCCTGCAGGTTGAGAAAAATCGGAAAAAACGCATTTGCGGGGTGCACAAAACTGGAAGAAATAAAAATCCCGGAGGGAGTACGGGAAATCGATTCCTGGAGTTTTTCGGGATGCAGAAACCTGAAAAAAGTGGTACTTCCGGAAACAATGGAAGTTTTGAGGGACGGAGCATTTGCGAATTGCGAGAAACTTGCGATACTGCAGATTCCATCCGGATGCAGAATGGAAGGACGTCCGGTTCCTTCGACATGTAGGATTCAGCGGAAAAGAGGACAGAAAAAGAACGGCTTTTTTGAGTTTTGGAGCAACCGGTCAGGAAAAGCCTGAAACGATATCGGATCAAAAGCTACTCGTGGGAGAGGAAGTTCATGAAAAGAAAATACGGAGAATACCTGCCGGAGGGAACCTGTGTTGTCCTGGCTGGAAAAGAATGCCGGATCTCCGGTGCACCACTGGCAGAAACGACGGAGTGTATCCTGTACCCGGCAGAGCTCCTCGGCCCGGGCAAACTGCTTTCGGGCTTTGCACTGATGGAAGGAGACCCGGATGCAGCGCTGCAGGGACCGTATATTCTGGGCAGCGGGGCAGGAACGTTTCAGAAATATGTATCTGCAGGGGAGGCAGTGATCGCCAGACGGGGCAGAAAAGAGAAAACGGTCCGGGGATCATTTGCCTTGCTGGACCATGTCCCGCAGAAACTGAGGCCTCTGCGGAGAAAAAAAGCTAGGGATGGCTTCGATGTCCTGCTTGGCTGCTCGATCCTGGAGGAGATCCTGTGTGTTGTGCGGCAGGCGGGGCGGACCGGGACCCCGCCTGTGCTGGAACGGTCGGCCGTGTTGCTGGATGATACCGACGCACAGCAGCCGAAGGTCCTGCTGCTGAATACAGCTCCGCAGCCGGAAAAAGAAGCAGCGGCAGCAGCCGGAATACTCCTGTGGGAAATGCTGCTTGGTCGGGCCTGCAGGCCGTGGGTACCGGCGGGGCTTGCCGGACAGGCTCTTTCCCGGAAGATCGGACGGATCTTTGGTGAAGGGAAAAAGGAAAAAAAGCTTTGTGATTTTTTGCTGCATGCAGGAGATCCGGCTTCCGGTTTTTCGGATCTGGATGAACTGCAGCAGACGCTGGAAGCGGTCATTGCTGTACTCCGGGAAGAAGAAAGCACGGCTTACAATGCGTTCATCAGCTATCACCATACACCGGAGACCATCGCTTTTGCACGGAAACTGCAGACCAGGCTGGAAAACTACCGGGCACCCGGCAGCCGAAAAGGAGAGAAAAAGCCCTTTGCCCGGGTGTTCCTGGACAAAAATGAACTGGCCTGTGTTTCGGATCTGCGGGAAGAACTGGAGCGCCAGCTGAAACGCGCGGAGTTTTTGATTGTTCTCTGCTCGGGGAAAGCTGCTGCAACAGAGTGGGTCAACTGGGAAATCACAACATTTCTGAGCACGCATGCGCCAGATCGGATCGTTCCGGTCATCTGCGGTGAAGGAGAGGTGGCGTTTCCGGAAGCGCTGAAGGCCACCGGAATGGATTATCTGGCAGCGGACTTTTCGGAAAAAGGACTGAAAAGCGGAAAGACGCAGAGGAAAGAAGAATTCAACAAGATCATTGCCGCAAAACTGCGTCTGCCGCTGGAGGAGGTGACCCGGCGGCATAAGGCGGCAAAATACCGGAAACTTCTGGCCGTAACCGCGGCGGCAGCAGGAGCACTGCTTCTTTTCTCTGCCTATGCGCTGACACAGAACCGCAGGATTGCTGCGCAATATGAGCAGACTCTGATCGCGCAGTCCCGCTATCTGGCGCAGATCTCGTCGGATCTGCTGTCGCAGGGTGACCGAGTCCGGGCTGTGCAAACGGCGCTGGCGGCACTGCCGTCGGATGACGTGGACCGGCCACTGGTCACGGAGGCGTACTACGCCCTCTCCAACGCAATGTACGCATATCGTGACAGCAGCCCGATGGGCTATGATGCCATTGAGGATACACTGGACTGCGAGCAGGGGTCCTCGATCGAAACACAAGTGCTCTCGCCGGATGGCGGATTGCTGCTGACCATCAATGATCTGGGGCAGCTGTACCGGACGGATCTGACGGCCATGGAGCAGTCCGGGCCGATCTTGCCGGCAGATCTTGTAACGGAAGCGGAAGAAAACGACCGTTTCAAGAACGTCGGGTTTGTGGGCGGCGACTGCCTGCTGTTCACGGCCAAAGGGCTGGTCCTGCGCTGGGAACCGGAAAGCGGAACACTGCGATGGCAGTGCGATACGGAGCGCAGCTCCACCGCTTCTTCGGTGGATTTTCTGGTCGATGAGCTGCAGGATTATGTCCTGGTGGACTACAGGCACATCATTGATCTGGAGGATGGGGCTTTACATGAGAGCGACTATAGTAACCTTAGAGAAGCGTCCCTTTCCCCGGACGGAGAACAGCTGGCCTTTACGCAGTATTCCGGCGATTCTAATCTCTATCTGATGGACATTGCAAGCGGGAAAAGCACTGGACCAATCTGCACTGGGGACGGAACCGAAATTAAAAAGAGTTTGTATCTTGCAGATGACAGCATCGTTCTTCTGCGCACCGGAAATTACGGTGGCCTTGGCTTTGTCACGCAGAATACCGGAGCACTGGAATGCTGGGACCTGGGATCCGGAGAAGTAAAGTGGACCCTGCCCATCACAACATTGATGGAGGGAGACTGGGGCGATGCGCAGTTGTTCCAGACGGATCTTATGATGGAGGATGGAAGCGCCGTGCCGCTCCTGGTCTGCGGCGTGGGCCGGAGCGCGTTTTTTGTGCTGCCGGAAAGCGGAGAACTGGTAGAGCAGTACCAACTGGACGCGGATGTCTGCCGGATCCTTCCCGTGGACGGGGAGTTCTACGCCGTTCTGAAAAACGGACGGATCGTGCGGATTCTGTCCGATTCCGACAGCCTGTATGAGCTGATCCATCTGGAAAGCGAGATCTCCTGTGCCAACTATGACTATGAGGCAGACCGCCTGATCCTGGGCCTTAAAAATCAGGCACAGACTGTGGTGCTGAAACGCGGCCTTTCGGATTCCGGTGTAACACTGCTGGATTGCTCCAAGCAGGAGGCTGCTTATTATGCAGTGGCTGGGGATGTCAATCTGCGCGTGACGTGTCATGAAAATGAGGAGGGCGGCCAATCCCTTTGGGCTTGGGATCTCCTGTCCACGGAGCCGCTGGCACAGACGGACTGGGACGGCAGAAAAACGCTGGTGGACGTTACCCGGAGCAATGGCCAGACGATCCTGTGGTACTCTAAAACATCAAAAGATTCCTATGATACGGAAAATATGCTTTACGGCTGGAATGTGGAAGAAAACCGCGCCTGTGCTGCCTACCCACTGACCGACCCGGAATGGAGTACTGCGGGAATGGACGATCGGTGGTTCGTCTACAAAACAGCTGAAAACGGAACGAACGAGCTTCATCAGCTGAATCTTGAGACGGGAAAGGAAACCTGCTATTCCACGGAGCGCTTTGAAGGAAGCGAGTATTTGCAGTTGTTCCGTGGAACAGAGGATGAGAATATATTGATGGTCCTGCATTGTTCCAAGGCGGAATTTGGGGATAACATGATCAAATGCCAGGTTGACTTCCTGAATCTGGAAACCGGCGAGTGGGTCACCGATATGCCGTCGATCACCGTTACAATGAACAGCTGGAACAAAAAAATGCGTTCCGGTTCGCCCATCTGTGCAAGTCCGGACGACAAGACTCTGGCGATCTGGGAAGGCGACCGGGTCCAGCTGCTGGATCGTGCCACCGGGCAGATCTTCCAGACACTGCCCATCGACTGCAGCTCGGACTGTGAATTTACCTTCCTGAACGACGATCTGTTGGTAGTCTGGGGCGACAACCACCACCTGACGCTCTGGGATATTTCCAAAGCGCAGATCGTACAGGAGGACCGCTATACCATTGACTCCATCACTTACCTGACGACGGATCCTGACACGAATACGGTCCGGGTCATGACCAGTGAATGGTACCAGTTCACTGTCTGTCTGTACCGGTACGAACCGGACCGGAATACCTTTGAACGCTATCTTTCCACCCGGAACTGTATGGTCTCGCACAACGGTGAGGAAGCCTTTGCCTTCAAGAGCTGCGGCTTCTACCAGGTGTATTCGTTGGAGGACCTGATTGCCAAGGCCAATGATTACCTGCATGGACGGGAACTGAGCGAAACGGACCGGATCCGTTTTTACCTGGAGAATGCGCGCAGTTGAAGATACCTGCAGATCAAAAGAGGAGCAGGACGCCTGAAAAGGGGCATCCCGCTCCTCTTTTTTGCCTGGAATACGGCAGCAGAAAGCGGCCCGGAGGCGGCATCTGAAAAACGAAATGGCGAAAATTGTAAAAAAATAGGATGTTTTGCATGGAATCGTATTGAAAAAATTGGTCACATTCGGTATACTTTTATGGAAACATAGCAGCTGATGGCAGGCCTGCAGGGGCTGGATTGGCTGCAAGTCCTGCGGACAGGCTTAACTGGCGGTGTGTTGTTTGCAAAGCCTGCGGGTGCAGGAGCCACAGGGGTATATAATGAGGAATTGAATATGATGAAACTCTCACGGAAATTGCGGATCCTTTTGAGTACAATCTTCATCGTAGCACTCTTTGTTGCGTGCTCGTTCTGTGCAGCGGCGCAGAGCCCCAGCCGGGAAATCGCCATTGTGTATGACGATTCGGGCAGCATGGTCAAAGAGGATGATATCTATCAGGCAAACTGGTGCCGTGCAAAATACGCACTGGAAGTCTTTTCTGCCATGTTGCAGGAGGGGGACGAGATGACGGTCTACCCCATGAGCAACTACCGGGACTCGGTGGCAGGGAGGGCAGCGCCTCTGCACCTGTCGGGCAGTGATTCCCCACAGAGCAGGACCCAGGCGGTGCACAACATGAAGCTGGCCAACAGCGGTACCTATTTCAATGCGGCACGGGCGGCCATCGAGGCACTGGATGACGCAGAGGAAAGCAGGGAACGCTGGCTCATCATCCTGACCGATGGCAACTTCAACAACATCAGTACCGAGGAAGTGGAAAGCGAACTGCGCGAGGCAGCAAAGGACGATGACATCAAGGTCATCTACTTTGTCATGTCCACAGTGGGCAACGCGGTGAGCAGCATTCACAATGACCCGTCCAACGGAGTGTACAGTTATACAGTCAACAGCTCCGCAGAGATCCTCTCCGGCGTCATTGAGGTGGCAAATCAGGTGTTCAACCAGCGCCAGCTGGGGCAGAAGCACATCCTGGCCGCAGGGGACTCCGTGACCATCAGCCTGGATGTTCCGGTGCAGGAACTGGTGGTGTTTGCACAGGGCAAGGGCATCCGCATCGGGAAGCTGACCGGTGACAGCAGCAGCTGGACCGCCCGGACGCAGACGGATGTGAAGTACAGCGACGACCTGCCGCAGGGAAACTACGACAGCAGCCGGATCGTGGTCGATACCTCGCTGGAAGGCAGCCTGGCAACGTTTAAACAGGACGAGATCCTGTCCTCCGGCACCTACAAGCTGCAGGTATCGGATACCTCCAATGTGGAGGTGTACTACGTTCCGGCCGTGGCAGCTGCGCTGGAGCTGACCGACGAGAACGGTAACCAGTATACTGTCGGGCTGCAGAAAACGGAGTTGCCCAGCGGAAGCTACCAGATCTCGGCCTATCTGATCGATCCGCTCACCGGAATGCCGCTGAACAGCGATCTGGTGAACATGGAGCAGTGCAGTCTGCAGGTGGAAAACAACGGTGAGACGCAGACCGTTGATGATATTCTTTCGGGTGGAGCAAAGGTGCTGCTTCGTGCAGGCGATTTCGAGGGTGTGGTCACCATCGGGATGGACCATTATCAGACGGAGACGACATCCTTTTCCGGTCACGCAGACCCGGCGCCCTGGCCCGGGACCCTGATGGCAGAGCTTCCCACCTATCCGCTGGATGCGGATTACAATTTTGGCGTAAAACAGGCAGAGGGCCAGCAGGGCATTCTGCTCACGGCTATGGTCACGGACCCGGAGGGCGGGCAGCCGCAGCTGCTGAGCCAGGACGCCTGGGAAAATGCGGAGGTCACCACAGACGTGGTGGCAACAACCCAGGAGAGCGGAAAGACCGGCTGGAAAAAACTGCTGTACAGCCTTTACTCTGCACTGCACAAGCCGTTCCGATCCCGGAAGGCAGATGCCATGTGGAAGGCAAAGCGGGGGACCGGGACTGCGACCTGGGAGATCCTTCCGCAGCAGGAAAACAGTACAGCAGAAGGCATTTATGGCACGGTGACGCTTCGCACCAGCGTGAAAGCGGCGGGCAGTGCGTATACCATGACAGCTTCTGCGGATTACACCGTAAAGATCGCCCCGCCCCCGTTGGAGCAGGTGGTAAGCTACCTGACCCGGGTGGGCGTCGGCTTCATGTTCCTGTTGATTTTCCTGATCTTGTTGATCCGGAAAAAGCGGCTGCCCAATGATCTGGATATGACGTATCAGATGACAGGTGTGGCACCCGGCCGGTGGGCGGGCAAGCAGCATGAACCAAAGCATGTCCGCATCCGGCGAAAATTCACACTGTTCCGCCCGGAAACGGCGATCCTTTCCATGTCGCAGCCGGGCGCTGTGCGTGCCCCGAGCCTGAAGATTGAGGCGTGTACCCGTGAACTGGACAGCAGGGCACGGAAGTTCCGAATCACCAACATTGAGGAATTCGCCAAAGCGATCCCGACCGCACAGGTCAATGCAGGCCCGGTGGAACCGGGAGCGAACCGGCGGATGTACAATGCACACACGATCATCACCTGCAAGCCGAACCTGATGATCAAGGGGACCGCAAAGTGTGAGTTCCAGTTTACCCGCAAGCCCAAAAAACGCAGACGGCGCAGACGGTGAACGTCCCGCCGGAAGCGTACAGTTTTAGCCACTGTTTTATCCATAAATGAGCCATATTGCAAGGAGGAGTCATCATGTTAGCACCCACCCTGATCGTAGGCCTTGGAGGCACCGGCAGCAAAGTTGTGTCGATGGTTGCCCGTAAGACCAATACCAAGCAGCGCGAGCATGTGCGGTTCGTTTGCATTGATACCGACGTCAATGATCTGCGCAAGCTGCACGAGCAGAACCCTTCCATCGTTACGATTCAGACCTCCGCTCCGTACAGCGTGGGCGAGTATCTGAACAACAACCATTACGCCCGGGACGTGTGGTTCCCCACTCATCATATCCTGAACGCCAAGACTCCCACCGAGGGTGCCGGTCAGGTGCGTGCCATCAGCCGCCTGGCCTTTGACACCTGTGTGAAGGAAGGTGCCATGGCCCCGCTGGAAAAAGCCATTGAGGAACTGTATCCTCTGAACGGCGATGCGGTCCAGCAGGCGCTGCGCGTCATCGTGGTGTCCAGCCTGGCAGGCGGCACCGGCAGCGGTGTCATCCTGCCCTGTGCTTTGTACATCAAGGCCTTCTTGGAAAAGCACCTCAAGCGGAGCGCCAGCGTTATGCGCGGCTTCCTGATGCTGCCGGACATCTTCTTTGGCGGCAAGAGCCCGGAAGAAATCAGCAACCTGTGCTGCAACGGCTATGCTGCCCTGCGGGAATTGGATGCCTTCATGCGCCGCAGTGACGGCGAGCAGTCTAATCTGTTCCAGGATCTGACCCTGAAAATGCCTGATCCCAGCACAGACGAGTATGTGGACTACAAGCTGCAGCCTTTCAACTTCTGCTTCCTGTTCGGTGCCCAGAACACGGCAGACCAGCAGCTGGGCAGCTTCCAGGAGTACATGGAGCAGGCTGCCAACATCGTGTATGCACAGTCCATCAGCGCCCTGAGCGGCCGCAGCAACTCCAGCGAGGACAATACGATCCTGACCCTGTGCGCCGGCCACGGCCACAACCGTTTCTGCGGTGCCGGCAGCAGCCGTATGGTCTACCCGAAGAACGATGTGATCCGTTACATTGCGGACTGCTGGGCCGAAAAGAGCATGGACGAGCAGTGGATGGCCTTTGACAAGCAGTATCAGGAATACTGCAATCGTCAGGAAAAGGTGATGGAGCGAGATCCCAACGCGGACAAGCAGAGCCTGGGCGATTTCTATGTAGACACCATCATGAGCAGCAAGGAAAATCACCTCGCCAACTACATCCGCCAGCAGTGCTGCCATGCCAGCGAGAATGACCCGACGGTCGAGGTGGGCCGCTGGGAGGACTATGTGACGGCGCTTGGCAATAAGATCACCGAAGAGCTGGAAAACTGTGTGGATATGCGCAACGACCTCGGGGAACTGAAGAGCACCTATGAGGATCTGCAGTGTGAAATGGACCCCCAGGATCTGGATGGCAAGAAGGTGGAAGCCTACGGCCAGACCAAGGAGTTTGGCAAGAAGGCGGCGGCCTACGCACGGCAGCTGTCCTCCAACATCATCAACACCCACATCCTGCTGGAAAAGGACCTGACCGATACCATGGAGCACTCCCACCTGGAGTACTGGCTCCGGAACAGCAAGAACGAGTTTATGCACCCCAATGCCCTGCGCTTCTTCCTGTACGGTCTGCGCACGCATCTGCAGGATACGATCGAAAATACCCGCATTGCACTCAAGAATGCGGAGGATAAGCAGAAGGCACTGGACAACAACCTGGACGATCAGTCCACGGAGGACATCCGGGAGACCATCAACGACTTCAACACCACCAGACGAATCCTGGTTTTTGACCGCGTCAAGAAGAGCGCCGTTGAAGAACTGGTGGAACTCTTTAACCAGTATAACAGTGACACCAAGGAGGCCTTCGACCAGAAGGTCCGGCTGGATGTGCTGGAGAGCCTGATCGAGCACGTCAACAAGATGATCAGCAACGTCGAGCTGTTCTATACGACCCTGCGCACCTGCCTGGAACAGACTGAGCGGGAGCGTCAGGGTCTGCGCCTGCGCTACCAGAACGGCGATGGCCACGCAACCTATTACGTCTGCGCCGATGAGCGCTGCCTGGATGCCCTGGAAAAAGAAATGCCCTGCGTGACCAGCAATCAGGATGGAGAGATCGGTCAGGTCATCTACCGCGAGATCAAGCGGATGAGCCTGAGCAACGCACTTTCCACCAGCAAGAATCTGAAGGAAATGTACGAGCAGCAGATCATGGACTACTGGGTGCGTTCGGTGGAAAAGCGCTATGCGGCCAAGCTGGACGTGGGTGTCATTGATGCCCTGATGAATGAGGCCGTGTATCTGAGCGGCAACCCGGATATGGATCAGGCCGAGCGGGAGCAGTACTGCAAGGATCGTCTGCTCGTCACGGCCCGTATGGCAGAACCGTTCATCGAGAAGCCTCAGGGCGAGATCCGTCACCCCATTGCCGCCTGCTGCTATAGCAAGGAAACCGATAAGCGCTACCATGACTTCATCGTCCGCACGCTGTCGGACGAGGGCGGTGCACCTGATGCGGAGATCGACGATACAGAGATCATTTTCTATCATGCAATCTACGGAGTCTGCGCTGTGGATCTGCAGCAGTTCAGCCCGGAAGTTGACAATCGGACCTTCCGCCGCCGTGCCGGAATCTACTACTCTGCCTACAAAAAGCGTGTGCGCGGCATCGGCCCGGTGCTGAGCAAGAATGACACCATTACACCGCATATCGACCGCAACTGGCACCTGGCTGTTTACATGCCGGACCTGAGCGATGAGATCCATCGTCAGGAGATCAAGGATACCTACCGCGCCATGGTCTGGGGCCTTGTCTCTGGCACCATTAAGTACAGCCTGGGCGAGATGCAGTATATCCCGGAGAGCAACGACAACCGCGACTTCATCGTGCCCAGTCCGGAAGGCGATGCCGCCAAGGACAACCCCTGCGACAAGCTCAGTGAGCTGAGCGCCGCACTGGCCGTCAACCCGCCGCAGGTGGATCATGTGCTGAAGTCGCTGGACAGCCAGATCGCACTGGAAAACCGTGAGCGTCGCAAGTTCGGCGAAACGCTCCTTGCCAAGCGCCTGAAGTGGGCGGATGCCAAGGTACTGGGCATCAAGGAGGAAAACCGCGGTTCGCTGTTCCGCGTGGACGAGTTCGACTCGGAGCACGATGCATCCCTGTTCGACCTGCTGTACTGGTCGCGTTACAGCACGGCTTCGGATGAGTACAATGTGGAAAACATGAACCTCCTGCGCGACGCCATCATTGAGTTGGTGGAGTACTACGTGGACCACTTTGTGGAAGAAGCCTATCGCAACCAGGCCTGCATGATGGTGCTGCTGGATCAGCTGAAGGTCTTTAAGGCCAACCTGGCACTGACCGGTACCATGACCAACGACGAGCCTCTGCCTTCCATGCGCATCCTGGATGACAGCCTGAGCATGGTCACCAGCGCCCTGAGCCGCCGCTTCCGCGAGGAGTACCAGATCGATTCGCCGGAGCTGAAGACGATCATTGACGAGATCGACGAGGAAATCAAGAAGATCCGCAAGGAGCGCGCCAAGAATCCCTTCTCGGTGTAATGTGCGGACAGATTACAAGAGGGGGAGGTGAACATTCTTGAAAACGGTCATCATCACGACGGATGCAGCCGATGCATTTCTGCAGGAATACCAGAGTCTGCTGTTTCCGTTTGAGCAGTCTGGCGAGATTGCGATCTGCCACTGGAACCGGCAGGGAATGGATTTCCGCACGGCACTGCCGGAGCTGCACAACATCGTGCGGACAAGTCTGCAGTGGCGCGCATTGGTGGTGCTGCCGCTGGAAGAGGATGAGCAGGTACTGCAGGAGTACCCTGTGCAGCCGGAGAACCCCTACGATTTTCTCTGCAACCGGCAGCGCAACAGCCACCGTGTGGAGGAAAGCACGGTGCCGCTGATCCGTCTGGCACAGATGCTGGGGGGTGTGCCCAAACCGGTCTACGATTTTGAGGACTGTATGGCTCCGGTGGAGCCGGAAGCCGGCAAAACTCCGGACGGGCACCGCTACAGCCGCCAGACGGTGTTGAGCACCCGCCCGGAAGAGCTGGAACAGGACCGCCTGAACTGGGCGGATCTGGAAGAAAAATATGCGTTTACCTGTGAAAAGCCGGTGGAGCTGTGGATGCTGTCGGCCTGCCGGCGCACCGCTGCTGCCAGTGCGCCGCTGCCGGAGGATATTCCGGCACCTCCGCGGAAGGAGCAGGAAGCACTGCGGGACTTTGCAGCACGCAACGGGTATCCGGCCTGCACCCGCTTTATGAAAATGGAGTGCACCATGCCGGGGCATGCCCACTGCCGGATGGATGAAATGCGATTCTGGATGGCAGCACTGACCCTGGCGCTGAACGATTACGACAGCGGCCGGCTGGGGGGCGGAGAGCTCTACCGGGTACAGAACGACTTTGATGTGGAACTGTATCAGCAGCTTCTGAGCGGTTACTATAACCGGCTGGGGCGTATCCGCAGCGATGTGGAGCGCCGCAGCAACCTGCTGCACCAGAAACAGGACGAGGCGCGTGCCCCGGCAATGCCGGCGTATGCCTTTACGGTCAGTGTGGAACAGTCCGCATTGAGCGACAGAGGCCTGTATGTGGATGACAGCGGCATTGGTCTGGCTTCCGACTGCCCCCAGCCGGAGATCCGTTGGTGGCGCGGACAGATGGAATGCAGCCGCAAGGCGCTGGCCCGGATGATCGCGGCACCCCGCCGCAGCCTGGATCGTGCCTGCGCCTATGCGCGCCGCAATGCGCAGATCGAACCGGTGCAGGTGGTGCAGATGGACCGTTATCAGCAGGATGAGCTGGAGAGCCTTCTGAATGAGGATGAGATCCAGCTGTTCGGTATTGATGCGTTTGACGCTCTGCCGGTAAAGACATTCTACCGCCGCCGCAATTACAGAGACCGGGAGGTGCGGGGCGAGATGGACCGCCGCATGTCCCGCGGACTGACCATCGGCGCCGGTGTGCTGGCATTGCTGTCGTATCTGGTGGGCTTTGTGCCGGAGCTAGTGCGCCTGCTGATGGAGGGTCAGCGTGCAGGAGAGATGCTGTTTGTTCTGCTGACCCACCTGCTGGGGCTGTCCGTTGTGGGGTTGATCACACTGCTGGTGTTCCGCTATCTGTTGCACAGTCAGATCCGGGAATACAACCATACCATGCAGTGGATCGTGCTGAAAATCGCGACATCCTGCAATTTCTTTTCCGATTATCTGAGCCGTGTCTGCAGCTACATGCGCGGGCGCAGCATCAACACCGTCCTGCGCAGCCGGGACCAGCACCTGAGTGAGGAGAGCGCCCGTCTGGAACGGCATCTGCTGGCGATCCAGAAGAACAGCCAGCGTGCTGCAGACTGGATCGAAAACTTTGGTCTGGAGATCCTGCAGGATGAAAACCGGGGACAGGTGGAGTATTTCAACAGTGATATCCCGCCGGAAAAAAATGAGGTGTACGATCTGCGCGCTTCGACCACAGAGCAGGCCGAGGACAGTGATGGACAGATGGTCCGGGTGCCGTATCCCTTTGTAAAACCGGTCGATTTCAAATGAGAGGAACGATTTGCGTGATAAAGGACCTTTTGAATCTTGGCCGGCTGCTGAGATCGGTTGCCGCAGTGCTCCCGTTCATTCTGCTCTGCCTGCGTACCAGTAAGATCAACCTGCCGCGCAAACAGCGGTGTGACCAGTATCTTTGCGCGTTTGCGGCGCTGCTGTACTGCATCCCGACCATGATCTGGGCGGATAAGATCGCGGTGGGCGTCGTTACGCTGCTCCGCCGCATCAGCACCCTGCTGGCCATGGTGCCGTTTGTGGGCCGTCTGCTGGCCCGCCTGGTGCAGACGCTGAATCTTGGCTACGGCGTGCAGCTGCTGGCTAATACCATGATCGTGGCAGGCTTCTGTGTGGTCAAACAGGCGATCCTCAAGCCCAGCCAGAAGCTGAAAAATACATTCCCGAAGCTGTATCAGGACCTTGTCCGGTGGTTCTACGAAAAGGACGAACGGGGACCGGGCTTTTATTTACAGGAGCACTGCTTCCGTCTCCGGGAGCTGCTGAGCGTGTTCTATGTGGCAATGATCGTTCTTGGTACATTTGATATGATCCTGTGCCTGAACCGGCCGGATTATGTTCTGAACCGTTATCCCATGTACCCGGTGTTCGGCATCATCCTGCTGGGCGAGTGTGTGTTCTTTATGGGCGGCATCACCCGCACCGAGGCCGTGGAGAAAGGTGCCGATGAACCGGCTTCCCTGGAGGAAAGCGGCTTTGCAGAGCTGCTGCAGCGTCTGCAGGAGCTGTTCGGAGACCGTATCCTTCACGATGATGAGGTCGGAGCACAGGCTGCAGAGGATGATCAGGCAAACAGCATGGATCTGCTGGAGGAGCTGTGCGCCGGAGGCAACACGGATCAGCTGGTGGGCAACTATTTCCGTCATCTGAAGGAGAGCGGCCATCCGGTCCGGCGGGATGGGATCTATGCCAGCGCCCGCCTTATGCAGGATCGGAGCGTCCTGTTTTATAATCCGTTCTACCGGGATGTGACCCCCTATCTTATGCTGCCGGTCATGCACCGTCTGCTGAACCATCAGAGCGTACTGGTGGTGTCCGGGCGCAGCACCGGGGATGAGGATGTGCGCGCCTGGATCCAGGAAGGCATCCAGGATGCCTGCAATCTGGAAAACCTGTGGCGGGTACGCTTTTTGAAAGAAGAAGATCCGGACGCTGTCGGCCGTGAGCCGGATGTAGGCATCCTGACCTTCAACGATCTGTATGACCTGGACCTGCAGCAGAAACATCAGGAGTTTTTTGGCAGGGTGTCTATGATCATCCTGCTGGAACCAAGCAATTTGATGGGAACCGGTCAGGTCGGCCTGCGCAGCATCTGCCAGCAGTGCGAACGGCCGGATAAGAAGCTGGTGTACGCCATCTGCGACCGCAACTGCGATGGTATGGTGGATGCACTCAGCCATGTGCTGCGGGACCCCATTACCGAGGTCATGGCTTCCCCGGCTTCACATGCGCCGTACTACGAAGTGATGTGGGCGGCCGAGGGCGAAAGCCTGACACCCCGCGTTCTGCCCCGGATCAGCCGGTATCTTGGCGTCGGGCTGGAGCTCGGAGCCGTTTACATGAAGATGTTCAGGGGCTCTATGTACTGGTATGCGGGAGACCGCTTCCCATTGACGGACCTGCGCTGGTTGGCTGAGCAGTATACCCGCGCCCTGAGCGGGTACATTGGCTGCCCACCGGAACAGGTGGCCATTGATGAGCGCATCCGTTTTGTCAACGGCCTGTGGCAGGCCGACCGCCACGAAGACGCTTTTGTAGTGGTGGAAGATGAATTTTACAACCTGTTTGAGATCGCACGGAATTTCGGTTCCCGCGCGGGAGGCATCGGGTTTATCAATGTGCTCAGCGGGAATTATATGCTGCGCGATTATATGTGCGACAATGCTGAGCTGTTTGAAAACGATCCGAAAGCGATCCCGACGTTCTGCCCGGACTATGCCCGCACAGAGCGCAACCTGACCCTGCGGCTGCTGATGCTGATGGCGGCAAGCCCTCGCAGTGAGACCCTGCTGCGCCGGGAGCTGGATCTGTCCGGTGTGGAGGATCACGATGTGTTCCGTGCCATCCGCATGCTGGTGCACAAGTACACCAACCTGCCGGAGGATGTGGTGCAGGCCTGCTACCGCAGTGAACCGGACCCGCTTGGCCCGGGAAAGCTGACCCGCAAATATCTGTCGGTAAGCATCCGGGATTTCCATGACCTGTACCGGCAGGTGCTTCTGCCTGCGTACTTTATCGTGGAAAATGAGCAGAGCGCCCGCTACTATATGGGTGCCCGGATGATGGGGCAGGTGTGCCAGACGCTTCTGCCGGGGCAGTTCTTCTGCTATGACGGGCGGTATTACCAGGTGCAGGAGATCACATCCGACAATGGCATTCTGGTACGCCGTGCGGCAGATCATCTGAGCGGGCGTGTCTATTACCGGCAGCTGCGGCATTACAGTGTGCAGAACCTGCAGGAGACGGGCGGCAGCCGGGATCTGCGCGGCATTGCCCTGCATACCTTCTCGGCAGATATTTTTGCAGAGACGGATGCCTATTATGCCATGGAGTCTCGCGGAGACTTTACCAATGCACATCTGGTGCACCTGGAATCTGCCGTTCCGATGCGGGTCTATCAGAACAAGGTCCTGCTGGGCATTGAACTACCGGACGCAGACCCGCAGCTGATCTTCACACTCTGTGCACTGCTCAATGAGCTGTTCCTGACGCTGTACCCCAACGAAGAAGGATTCCTGGTGGCGGCCAGCAACATTCGGCAGCCGCAGGATGATATGCAGCGTGCAATTGTTCCCAGCCTGGAATGCGGCGGAGTACCGATGCTTTTTGTGCTGGAGGACTGCTTTATGGACTTGGGCGTCATCACCAGCACGGAACGCAGCTTCCAGCGTATCCTGGAGATCATTACCGATTATCTGTCCTGGTATCTGGATCCTGCACGGACGCGCCGCAATGCAGCTGCATCGCAGGCAGAGAAGGCCGAGCGCACCAGTGCGCTGCACGATGACGGCGGGCAGACCGTGGAAGGTGAGGATGACGAAACGGTCAAGGGCGGTCTGCCGGTAGAGTCGCCCCTGCGGGAATACCTGACCTACGGTGCAGAGCAGGACGCTGATTTTCTGGCGCTGCAGGAACTGCTGGATTATTTGTGTGAACGCGGGTTTGATCATTCGACCCTGCATCATACTCGTGTTTCGGACCCGGAGATGGAGGAGTACCGCCGTCATCTGGAAGAGGGCGACCACCTTTGCGATTTCTGCGGTGCTGTGATGGAACCCGGAAAATTCGAGATCCTGAAGGATGGCCGTGAACGCTGCCTGGAGTGCAGCCGTACAGCTGTGCGGACGGTGCGTCAGGCGCGGGAGCTGTTCTTTGCATCGCGCCAGCAGATGGAAAAGGTCTTTGGCATTTCCATCCGGACGCCGATCCGGGTGCGGATGGTCAACGCAAAGACCATGGCCAAGGAGTTTGGGGATGAGTTTGTGCCCACCAGGGGTATGGATGGCCGCGCCCTCGGGTTTGCCCGCAATGTCCGCAATGGACGCAAGGAGATCTGCCTAGAAACGGGTGCACCGGCCAAGTCGCTGGAATCCACCATCGTACATGAGCTGACGCACATCTGGCAGTATGAGAACTGGGGGGATAAGGTCCCCAATGATGAGGCACATCTGTATGTCTATGAGGGTATGGCAGTCTGGACTGAGGTGCAGTATATGATGTCTACGGGTGACAGCGGACGCGCCAAACGCTATGCCTACAATCGCCTGCAGAGCAATGATGAGTACGGCAACGGCCTGAAGGCATATCTGGAACGATACAAAGTGACCGATGCGAAGAGCCTGAATCGGAAAAAGACACCGTATGGAAAAGTACCGCCGCTCTGACGGACAGAAAGCAAAGGGGGAATCCAAACAATGCGGATCAGAGTGATGAGTGGATATGCACTGTCCACCATTTCCCTGCAAAAGAACAATGCAGAGCTGCTGCCGGTCTATGCGGTGATCGGTGCAGAAAAACAGCAGATCGGCAACCTGAAGCAGCAGCAGGAATCCTGGTATTTCTTCTGCGGCAGCGGACAGCGTCTGGTGCGCACGGAAGCAGCCGGGCTGCAGCCGCTTGTGGAACCGTCCTGCCGACTGGAAGAGGAGACCCCCTGTTTTGTGCAGGTGGGAGAGACAAATCTGGTCCAGCTGATGCTGGAAGAGGACCCGGACCTGATGCAGCTGCAGAAAAACTACACGCTGCCGCAGACGAGCAGTGTGCAGGTGGGCGGCAGCAGCCGCTGCGAGATACGCTGGGCCCGTCTGGGTGAGGAGAGAGAACTGCTTTCCATGAAGCGGACGGACGCGGGCGTGCAGGTGGACCGGCTGGATCCGTCATCGCCGTGGAACCTGTACTGCAACGACGTGTGCGTTTACAGCACAGAGGCCCATGCGGGCGATACGCTGTACTGCGGCGGCCTGCGAATCCTCATCGGTCCCGGTACGATCCGCCTTTGCGGAGCGGGGGCGGGGCTGCATTGCACCCTGCCGGCTGCCGGGGCACCGGAAGAGATCGCGCTGCCGGTCAAGCCGCAGCATAACAGCTCGTTCCACATTGCTCCTGCAGCGGCACTGCTCCCGGTACAGGACAGCATCCGGGTAGAGCCGCCTCCGGCGGAGCCGACGATGCCCCAGCAGGGCGGTGCCCTGATGAGTATGCTGCCGGGTATCATGATGGCCCTGGCAATGCTCATCACCTGTATGCTTTCGATCAATGGAAGCGGGGCTGCCAACCTGACCAGCATGATCTCCAGTATGGTCATGGTGCTGTGCATGGTCATCAGCTGCCTTGTGCCGGTGTTCAACCGTCGGCGGCAGAAGCGTGAGATGCGCCGACAGCAGATGAAAATCGAAGCGGATTACCGTGCCTACTTGGACAAGCTGGAACAAACCATGAAAAAGGAATGCGAGGCAGAGGTGTTCAACCTCAAGCTGCGCAATCCGCCGCTGGAAGGAGACGTGGTCTCGCTGGCGGTGCCGGGCGGCGGCAACCGACAGGTGGCCAGCTGCGCCATGCGTGCCGGTAAGAACGGCTGGAGCGGCCTGTGGGAGCGCAAACCTTCGGATGCAGATTATTTGCAGATCGCGGTTGGCAGCGGGGATCTGGAACCTGCCTGCCGTCTGATCTGTCAGCCGGAGCCGCAGATCGGTGAGGTCCCGGTGCTGTACCGGAATATGGAAGAAAAAGTCCAGAAAATGCCCCGCCTGGAAAATGTGCCGGTCACACTGGATCTGCGCAGGAACAGGCTGGTGGGCATTGTTGGCAAAAAGCGGGAAGGTGTGCTCCGGCAGGCACTGGGCATGCTGGTGGAATTGGCAACGCTCCACAACTATGAGGACCTGCGCCTTGCAGTGATCTACAACGAAAAAGAGATGGAGTTCTGGCGGTTTGCCAGCTGGATCCCGCACCTGTGGCGGGAGGACGATTCCATGCGCTATCTGGCCAACGATGCCGGAGAAATCAAGTTCCTCAGCCAGAAACTGCTGGAGGTGCTGCATCAGCGCAGCAGCCAGCACAGCGCGGATGGGGAGCAGCCGACGCCCTGGTATGTCATCGTGGATGCTGACCAGCGGCTTGGTCAGCGCGCAGAGGTCATCCGTGAGCTGTATCAGGCAAAAGGCGATGTCGGCATGACGCTGATCGAGCTGTGCGAAAGCGAAAAGCTCCTGCCCCGCAACTGCGATGCGATCCTGGATGTGGATCACATGCAGCTGTCGCTGCGCCGTGAGAATACCGTGCAGGAACAGATGCTCAAGTCTATGCTGGACTTCCGGCAGGACGCGGAGGCGCTGTTCCGCAATCTGAGCCATATCCGGCTGCAGAATGCGGAGCAAAAACAGAAACTGGAAACGAACCTCAGCTTCCTGGATATGCTGCGGGTCGGCAACACCGAACAGCTGAACATCCGCCGCCGCTGGAAGGAAAGCGACCCGGTCCATTCGCTGGCTGTCCCGCTGGGCCAGGACGGCGATGGTTTCCCGGTGATGCTGGATATCCACCAGAAGGCCCATGGTCCGCATGGTCTGGTGGCTGGTATGACCGGCAGCGGCAAGAGCGAGCTGCTGATCTCCTATATTCTGGCCATGGCGGTCAATTTCCGGCCGGACGAGGTCAGCTTTATTCTAATCGACTTCAAGGGCGGCGGCATGGCGGATGTATTCCGCGGCCTGCCGCATCTGGCAGGCTCCATCACAAACCTGGATGGCAACGAACTGCGCCGCAGCTTTCTTGCCATTGAAAGCGAACTGGAGCACAGACAGCAGATCTTCCAGCAGACGACCCGGGAGCTGCAGCTCAATGCAGTGGATATCTATAAGTATCAGGAGCTTTACCGGCAGGGACGCGTGGCACAGCCTATGCCGCACCTGATCATTGTCAGTGATGAGTTTGCAGAGCTGCGTCATCAACAGGGCGACTTTATGGAGCAGCTGATCCGGATCGCCCGTATCGGACGCAGCCTGGGCGTGCACCTGATCCTGGCAACGCAGAAACCGGACGGTGTGGTGGATGAGCAGATCCGCAGCAATACCCGCTACCGGATCTGTCTGAAGGTGCAGGATAAGCAGGACAGTCAGGCAGTGCTGGAACGCCCGGATGCAGCAGCCCTTACAGCAGCCGGACGCTTCTATCTGAAGGTGGGCATGAATGAGATCTTTGAACTGGGCCAGTCCGGCTATACCGGTACGCCTTATCTGCCCAAAGCACAGTATGAGCCGCCAAGGGATGACACCGTGAGCCTGCTGGATGAGCAGGGACGCGTGATTCTGGCGGCAGCTCCGGCCGTGCATACGCAGACGCCGGACCTCAAGCAGATCACAGCCGTCCTGCAAAAGATCAGTCAGGCGGCACAGGATGAAAAGCTGGAGCAGCATTTCATCTGGGCAAAGCCTCTGGAAATGGTACAGCGTGCTGTTACGCAGGAGGCTGCTGCGGCAGAAGATGTGCAGGTGCAGGTAGGCTGCTACGATGACCTGTACAACCGGGAGCACAAGCCCTTGTATGTCACACTGGGCAGCTCCGGCGGTGCGGCAGTCTATGGAATGTCCGGCAGCGGCAAGAGCGAATTCGTGAACCGTGTGCTGCTGGAGTGCGTGCAGACATACAGCCCGGGACAGATCCGTTTTTACCTTGCAGATGCCGATTCCGGCACGCTGCAGGCCTTTGAGCGGGCGGGCCATACGGCATGGCTGGCAATGCCCGGTGAGTACGCGCAATACGAGGAGATGCTTGACAAGCTGAACGAGCAGATCGCGGAGCGCCGTCGGCTGCTGCAGCCTTTTGGCGGAGATCGTGCTCGTTATCTGGATACAGGCAAGGAGATGCCGCTGCTGCTGTGCGTGGTGCATGGAAGCTCTGGATTTTTCTCCGGACGCAATTCGGATAAGCTGGTCGAAAAGCTGCGGGATATCTGCCGAAACGGTCCCAAGTACGGTGTCTGCGTGCTGGTCACGGCGGCCGACAGCCGAAGCCTCCACTATTCGCTGAGCAACCAGTTCCGGCAAATCTATGTGCTCCGGCTGACCAATGAGAGCGAATATGAGAATCTGCTGGGACGCACGCACATCCGCCCCATGGACGGACTGGGTCGCGGCTTGATCCGGGTAGCACGCGGAACAGAGATGGCAGTGTATGAATTCCAGGTCGATGTGCCGTTTGTGCAGGCAGACAACGCTTATCAGAAGTTGACCGAGGCAGTGGAGCAGTGCAATGCACGCTGGGGCGCGGACACGCAGGTGTTCCGTCTGCCGGAGAAGGTCACGCCGGAAATGTTCGACGATTTTGCACCGGACTGGCACGCTATGCCGGTGGCGCTGAATGCCGCCGACGGTACACCGGTCTGTTGGGATTTCTGGCACAACCGGATCCTGCAGTGCAGCATGCCGACATCGGCAGCGCAGCTGCGGGGACTGGTTGCTCTGGCAGCTCGTCAGTGTACGGACGGTGAGGTGCTGGTGCTGGATGGCGCGGGCTTTGGCGCGCCTCTGGCTGCGAATTGCACCGTTGTCCGGGGCAGTGCCCTGAGCGGAGCAGTCCGGCAGCTGTACACAAAGTTTCAGGAGCAGACGGAGCATGCGGTAGAAGTGTTCCAGCGCACTGGAACAATGCCTTACTGCACGCCGTTCCTGGTGGTGCTCTATGATACAGAGGCTGTATGCAAGGACCTTGATTCGTCTGCAAAAAATATGCTGGAGGAACTGCTGGACACGGCGAATGAGGAAGATTGGGTGACATCGCTGTTCTTCATCACCTGCTCGGACTATAAGGATCCTTACAGCGGGCTGCGGACCCTGAAACGGCTGCGCCCGGCAAAGGGCGGTCTGGCCCTGAGCCTTCCGGATACCCGTACGCAGCAGCTGCTCGACTGCCGGGAACTGGGCGTGAACAGCACCGGTACGGGCATCGTACAGGACGGCAAGCTGATTCGTTGTGGTTTTGCAGAAGAAAAGGAGGGCATGGAATGACGCAGTATCTTGTAGAAGTCCGTGTCCCGGCACTGGGGTGCCGTTTTGACGCCCGTCTGCCCAATGACATTACCTTTGGGCAGGCCGCGCAGCTGCTGTGGGCTCTGGCAGAAAAACTGCCGGACAACACCGAAGCGGTTGCTGATGGAGGTGCCCTGCGGCTGTACCGGCTGGACAGCGGCAAGGCATGGCCGACAGATGCCCTGATCGCAAAAAGTGATCTGCGCAATGGGGATCAGCTGCTGCTGTTCTGAGAAAATTTGTTTGGGAATCGCGCCGCGATCCGGCGGGGTGATCGAAAATAAGAAAGGATGGAATCTTTTTATGGAACACTATGACATCGATGGGATCCGTCAGGATGCCCGCGCGCTGCAGAGTGCGCTGGATGACTTTACCTCTGACTGCAAGCGCTGCGATCAGCTGATCAAGGAGCTGAACTCCAGCTGGGATGATGAGGCCTATAAGAAATTTGCAGCCAAGTACGATGAGTACACAGGCACGATGAAGAACATGCAGGACTGCCTGAAGATCTACATCGAGTTCCTGAACAAGGCGGCTGGGGAAGTGGAAAAGGTTGTTGTCGAGGCAGCAAACGCGGCACGTTAACGAAGGAAAGGAGAAATCATCATGGCAAATGTTACCAATGTTGATCTGAAGGAGATCGCCCAGAAGGCGAGTGAGCTCAAGACGAAGGCAAATGACCTCTTTGAGGATCTGCGGTGCGCCCAGAAGGCCATCAGCAGCACGGAATCAAACTTCCAGAGCGGCGAGGGCGAGGAAATGCGGCAGCAGTTCGCCCAGTACAGCAAGAAGTTCCAGGAGCTGCAGGATGACGTGACGAAATTTGGCGACCATGCAGACAAATTTGCGCAGCAGTTCGGCGGTGTTCAGAGCAAGCTGAAGAGCATTGCTGCGCAGCTGCCTTCGTGTCGCTGAGAATGCGATGAAAAAAGCAGTGAAAATGGCACTTGCCGTGGCGGTGGTCGCGGCAGGCTGCCTGTTGGTGGGAGGTTGCGACATGCAGCAGGAGCAGACCCATACGAGCTACCGGGAACAGATCAAGCAGGAAGGCGCAGCCTACCTTGCGCAGATCGGCGCACAGGAGTATGCAGCCGGAACGGTGAGCTACGTCAGCGGGACCGGAAGCAACTGGTACTGTGTGCCGATGTCGGCAGAAGGCAAAGAGCCTTTTCATGTCTTTATCCGTCCGGTCGAGGGCGATACGGAGATCCGGGATGACCGCGTTCTGCAGGGGCTGAGCCGTCAGCTCAGCGCCCAGTTGGATAAGCTCCTGCCGGAAAATGCGGCGGGCAGCGCATGGGTCACGATCGTCAATGACCTGCCTTCGCGGCAGTGGGATGAAACCGAACAGCTGCAGACCGTGGCCGACGTGGAGGCACTGAGCTGCCGGTGGTATGTGGTCGTACCGCAGAGCGAAGCCCAAACGCTGGAAACCACAGCCAATGAGCTGGCAGAACAGCTGTGTGCACAGGGCTGGAACGGCATTCTGTATGCGGCTGCCCTGCCGCAGAACACCATTGACATCCTGACGGCGGCGCAGACCCCGCTCCGTGCGGACTGGTCCAATGCCACTGCAAAGGGCCTGCATCTGCTGGTACGCCCCAGACACTGATCGAAAAGAAAGGAGGGCTCTGCCATGCAAGACAACCAACAAGACCATTCCTTTCTTTCGACTTCCTTCGGGCAGACCCTGAGCAACAGCAGCCTGCGGAACGACCCGATGACGCGGGACAACATCACGCAGGCAGAGGAAATGGCGCTGAACCAGATCGCGTCGGATGATCAGATCCTCCGCATGGTGAATGATGGTGCCGGCACGACCTCCAACGCGACACCCAACGGACGGTCCATGTCCCTGGGAGATGTGCTGGAGCAGCGTATCAGTGACCTTGAAGCGCTGCAGAACGCTGCCGAGACGGCAAGTAAGGAAGGCCGTGAGGGGCCGTCGTGGACGGAAAGCAACCAGTATGATCTGGACTTCTATAAGAGTATTCTGTATGAAAATCCGGATGCTCGTCCGGAAGACCGGATAACATATCCCCGGTTCAGCCAACTGAAGATCAGCGACTGCGTGAATTATACCGCGACGGGCGTTTCGGAAGTCTCGCAAAAGGAGTATACTGCCTACACCAAAATGGCAACATTCCAGTTTCCGGAGGACAGCACCCGGTATGTCACCTATGCGGGCACCGGCCCGGAAGTGACCTCCTGGCTGGAGGATGGCCGCATGGCCACCACCGCTTCCGGTGTTCAGGCGCAGAAAGCTGCTTCAGAGTATCTGAACAGTGTCATGAAAGAATACAGCGGGGATGACTTTATCGTTGCCGGTTATTCCAAGGGCGGCAACGAAGCGCTGTATGCAGGCATCATGCTCAATGACGATGACAGAAATCGGCTGTATAAGCTGCGCAATTTCGACGGTCCGGGCATGGGCAGCGAGCTGCTGGAAAACGAGACGTTCACTGACCAATACAAGAAGCTGAAAGAGCATCTGGGCGACAAGCTGTACTGCCTGTCGCCGCAGAATTCCTTTGTCGGACATCTGATGAACAACCACGACACATATGTCTATTTCCAGTCCTGCGATAAGGACCTCAGCTCCGGCATGATGGCCCACGACTACAAGAACTGGGTGTTCAATGCGGACGGAAGCCTTGTGACAGCAGACGCCGACGGAAACCCGCTGCAGCGCACAGAGCTGAGCGAGTTTTACGAGAACCTGCTGGAAAATCTGCTGGCAGTCCTGACGCCGGAGCAGACCGAGCGGTTCTACGACATGTTGGAAAAGCTCTGCGTGGATAATGAGATCGTGGGACTCTGGGAGCTTAACAAGCTCTGCACGAAAGACGGCAAGTTTGACCTTGACACGCTGTGCAATGTGGTGGTATCGTTTGCAGCCTCTTTGGATAACGAGGACCTGAACGTTCTGGCAACGATCGTGGATACCATTATCACAACAAACAACCTGTCCTATTTTCTGGAGCTTCTGGCAGAGTACACAACCAAATCCGTGGGATTTGAGTGGAATGGATTTCTGCGTGGTGCCGTGGATGCACTGAACCGACGGTGGGCGAGCAAAATAGACCTGGCACCCGTATTGAAAGTTCTGGTAGCGGCACTTTCAACGCTGGTCGTGGGTGCAGCGGCTGTCTATGTCGGGGTCAAGTGGGTCGTGGAAAACGCAGGCAGCATGATCGAAAAGCTCCGGCTGACGGTGAGTGAGCTGTGCGAAAAGTTCCTGGCCAATCTGGACAGTGTCTGGGCAAAGGCCGAACAGATGATCGAGCGGATCAAAACCCGGCTGAGTCAGGCAGCACAGGGGCTTTACCAGAACATTCAGGCCATTATGGCGGCACCAAACGCCATGGAGGCGCTCAGGATCGCCCTGCAGCAGAGCAAAGAAATCGTTGTCGGCGCTGCAGACAAGATCGGCCAGACCGTTCAGACGGTACTGCGCACGACTGTGGAAAAAATCGACCAGGGGTTCCAGGCAGGAGAGAGCTTTTTCAACAGCATCTTTGACGGCTGCAAGCTCCTGTTCCGGCAGACTAAAGAGCACTTTTCCTCCATGGCAGCAGGTCTCAGCGTCCGGGCATCCCGGTATGTGTCTCTGGATATTGATAAGGATGGCCTGATGGAGACGGTCCGTCTGCTGAATAAGGCTGCGCAGCATGCGGAAGGACTTGGAAGCCGGGTGGGCAGTATTTGCGGTCGGTTGGCCAGAGAAGGGGCTGTGGATGCTTTGACCGGAAACTTCATCTCTCTTATCAGCTCCTGCCATGTGGTGGTTGCCCGGCTGCAGGTCAGCCACTATGGAGAAATCGTTTCCATGGCGGGCAAGGTGGAAAGGATCTGCACGGTCTACGAAAACGCAAAACGGCAGATCCGTGTGGCTCTGTCACGTCTGAACGGATGAGGAAAAAACAATGATGGATTTTGCACTGCGGGAGGAGATCCGCTCCTGCATCAATGACATGAAGCAGACCGCAAAATATCTGGATCAGGCAGCCGACCAGATGGAAGCGTCCATCAAGGGGGAGGGGCTGGGCAGTATGAGGATCTGCACGCGGATGCGTTCGGATGCCAACGAGTACCGCAAGGCGGCAAGAGAACTGAGCAAAGTGCTCTGAGAAATCGAGGAGAAACGGCGAATGGATACGATCGCGGCATTTGACCGGATGACAAAGGAAGGCCATCCTCTGGGAAACGACCGGAACGTCCTGTATGGGCCGGTGTTTCAGCCGGATGGAAAAAGAGCGCTGTTGTGGCAGATCTATTTGCGGGAGCAGGATCTGCGCAGTGCGCTGGGCTTTACCGGAAGCCTGAACGGGCTTCCGGTGCTGGATTTGCAGGAAGTGGAGAGCTATCTGCGGGAACAGTGCAGTGCCCGTGCCGTGTGCCAGGAACTGCTGCTTCTGCCGCTGGAACAAAAAGTGGAACCGGACCTGAACATGCCGGGCCTGAAAAAGTGGTATCTGCTGACCCCGGCAGCGCAGACCCTGCGGGACCGGTACCCAAGCGGCGCCAAAGACGAAGCGTGGGTACTTCAGCTGGGCATTGCGCTGTGTGAACTGCTGCAGCAGTACACCGCCAAGGGCTTTTCGGCCGGCAGCGTAGACCCGGACCGGGTCATGCTGAATGAGGCCGGGAGCCCGATCCTCTGCCCGTGGTGGCCGGGAAGCGAAGAGGCCAAGCCACAGGGCTTCTGGATCCAGGCAGAGCCTCAGAAACGGGAAGCGTATTCGGTGGGGATGCTGCTGTACTGGCTGCTGAATGATGGCATGGTCCCCTTTGAAACACCGACAGCACCCATTGCGGATGCAGAGCAGCGCCGTCTGGCAGGCGAACCCATCCCGGCTCCTGTTTCGGCAAGCCCGGAGTTGAGCCGTTTGCTGGCAGAGGTCTGCTGTTGTACTGCGCAGTATGCCTGGACCCTGCAGAAACTGGTTTCCAGCCTGAAAGAGCTGGCTGGTACAGGCAGCAGCGCGGCCGAGGAAGAGGAGCCGGAAGAGCTCCAGCCGGAGGAAGAGGAGCCGGAAGAATTCCAGGATCCGCCATCGGACACGCCGGAGCGCGCCGAGGAAGAGGCGAAAACCCTCCACGAAGCGGATAAAAAAGACAAGAGGCTTCTGGCCGGGATCATTGTGGGCATTGCGGTGGTATTCGCGGTGATCATTCTGGTGGTGGTCATGCAGTTCGGATTCCGGCTGAATAACCAGATGGACAGCGGCAATTATGCCACCGCCCTGAGCCAGATCGAAAAGGAATACAACAATGGCAAGAATGTGGACCGGTATGTAGACGAGTACATCGACCAGAGCCTGTCCGAAGGAGAGTATATCCATGCCATTCAGGCATGTGATTATTACAGCGCAGAGCTTGTGCCGGATGCAGACCGGATCGACCGGATCGTGAGTGCTACGGTCTCGGCCGGCGAGCCGAGCCGTGCAGGCCGGTTCCTGCGTTCGTTTGCAAAAATCAACGATTCGTGTGCAGCACTTGCAGCACAGATCCAGAAGGAAGAGAAGCTATCATGAACACAAAACGAAAAAGCAACACGACCCGCCGCCCCAACAGATCCGCTGCTTTCAGAAGAAGCAAAAGGAGCAGCGCAGGCCGCCGCCGTTCGGGGAGCAAAAGCCCCCTGACGATAGTCTTGCTGGCGGCGGCAGGCGTGGCGGTTGTGGTGGTGCTCTTTTTGGGCGGACGCTTTACTGCTGAAAAGGTCGGAGAAGCGAAGGAAGGTACGCAGATCAAAGAAACACTGACCGAAGCACAGTATGCCATTGAAAATGTGGACACCAAAGCGCTGCTGAACATCATTGACCCGGATGTGGCAGATCCCATCCGGCTGCTGCTGGCCACGACCGGTGTCAACGGCAACGAGGCCATGGCACAGGTGATGTCCTCTTTGCTGGGAGATGACGCATTCGATATGGCGCAGGGTGCGCTGAATGATGTTCAGATCGAGGTGACAGACAGCCAGATCCTGGGCAAAAATGCCAAACTGGAAACGTTGTGGACAATGAACATCAATGGCAATGAGTTTTTCCGTTATGTGACGATCCTGATGGAAAAAATCAATAAAAAATGGTACATTGTGGATTTCTCGGTGTCCTCCCGCAGTGCGGTGTCCTGAAAAAACAAAAAATCGCTTTTCCTGCAGCTGTGCAGGAGGGCAGCAGATAAAACCTGCGGATCGGCCGCATAAAAGCTGATCCGCAGGTTTTGTAATACAAAGCGTAAAATCCATGCCGGGTATGTCCTGCTGTGGAGCCGGCATGGGGAAGATGAGGTATACAGAATGAACATATCGATGCAGGGCGTATCGGCGGCACTGTTTTACGGAACCTTTGTCCTGGCGGTGGCGCTGTTTGCGGCCCTTTTCTGGATGATCGTGCGGTATTTTTTTCGCCCCAGCTTTCACAAACCGGTGCTGGGGCAGTTCCGCCTGATCGGGATGCTGTTTGTTGTGGCATTCTGCCTGCGCTTTGGCGTGGAGTGCGTGCCGAACGGAGAGGACTATTCGTTGCTGACACTGGAACTCAGTTTCAACGGCTTCTGCAAACTTCTTGCGGACAGTTTTGTCCACTCGCTGCAGACCTTCAGCATGGATGAGGGCTATACCGAATATCTGCTTTCCGGCCTGGGTTACCTGGCCGACACGGCAGCGCCCGGCTTTGTGGTGGGGCTGTACACACATTTGTCCAACATCATCAATGTGATGTGTCCGGTGCTGGGTGGTGCTGTTCTGCTGGATATGCTTTGCGACTGTTTCCCGCGGTGGCGCTACAATGCTCTGCTCACGTACAAACGGTACATCTTTTCGGAGATCAATGAACAGAGCGTTGCACTGGCAGAAAGCATTGTGAAAAACTGGAATCGGGAGCTGACTGAAAAAAAGCACCCCTTTGTCGTTCTGCCGGATTCCCCCAGCATTATCTTTACGGATTCCTATGCCGATGGTTCGGACGAACGCATCAGCGAACTGCTGGACCGGGTGCACAATCTCAATGCACTGACCTTCCGTTGCGATATCACGGAGTTCCGCCTGCTGGGCTGCATGGACCGCCTGCTGCAGCACGTCCGGGACTATTCCTTTGTCTATCTGCTGATGGACCAGGATACACAGGAAAACATCCGCGCGGCGATCCGGTTGACGGATGCGGATGCACCGCTGCAGGCATTGTCCTCTCGTGCGGCCTGTGCGGTGCTGACCTTTTCGGACAGTGAAGCGGACCGTACGATGCTGGACAAGCTGAATCAGGAGCTGACGGCAAAGGCTCCGCAGCGGGAAGCTGAAAAAAAGTGTACGCCGCTGCTGATGCTTCTGGCCCCGGAGCAGCGCTGTGCCCAGCAGCTGTTGTTCCATGCACCGCTGTTTCTGCCGCTGTGCAGTGAGCAGTACCAGCAGCTGGAGCTGCTGGTGGTTGGCAGCACGGCCTTTGCGCAGGAGTATGTCCGCAATGCGTATTACATGGGGCAGCTGCTGTTTCCGGGCACAGACCGGAAAATCCCGCTCACCATTCACTGCGTGGCAGAAAACGAGGATGCCCGGAAGCAGATGGAACAGGCGCTCCGGCACCGGATGCCGGAGGTCTTTGAGCCGCATGTGGAGCAGCGGGCAGGCCGCATCCGGTTCTATGCTGCCGAGCCGCTGAGCGCGGCGTTTGATCAGCTGTTGGAACAGGTGGCCGGGCAGGTCAGCACGGTGCTGGTCGATCCGCAAAAGGAATACAGGGTACAGGATGTCACACTGGACCTGCAGCGGTGGTTCCTGCGCCGTGAGCTGGGCCGCCGCCGCCCGGTGCTGCTGTTCAGCCGCTGTAGCGATGCTGTGCTGGGCAGCACACTGGAGCGGACGGCAGAATTGCTGCGCACCGGTCAGTACCAGGCCAAAAAGGAACAGCGCTGGCCCGGCAGCTGTTATGTGACAGTGTTTGGCAGCTGGCAGGAGCAGTTCAGTTACCAGAACATCTTTGCACCGGATTTTCTGTCGTACAGTCTCTGCCTGAGCGACGTTTACCGGGATTCCAACCAGACCGCGCTGGAGCGCATCGAGAGCCAGCTCGAACGACTGCGCAGCGGCGTGACGGACAGCTATGGCATGCAGGCCAACATTGCCCTGGCAATCCACAGCACCAGCAAACTGTTCTCGGCGGGACTGCTGCCGGAATGGCTCCGGACGAAGATCTGGCCGCTGCCGGATGTGCTCCGGCTGCATGCGGAGAGCGGTTCTATGCAGGAGCTGGATCAGATGCAGCTGAACCACCTGGTCTGGATGGAGCGTCTGCGCTGGTGTGCCTATTCCCGCAGCCAGGGATATCAGAGGATCACACCGGAGCAGTGGCAGAACATTCAGCCTGCGGCTTCTGACCCGAAGGACCTGGTATGGCAGAGCCGCGCACTGGATCTGCGGCTGCACAACTGTCTGGTGCCCAGTGACCCGCAGCGGGCAATGTTTGACCGTCCGACGGCGCGGAGCGCGGCCGATGAATCAGCAATGCCGGAGTGGAGCATGGAGCGACCGGGCCCGGGCTGGGATGCCCTGGACCGGATGACGTGGGCGGAGCATCAGGCTGCGCAGGCTTTTTACAAGGCCCGCGGACAGGAGCTGCACGGTGCCAATGGAAAGCCCATGCCCGGCCTTTACAAGAACTACAAGTGCTATGACTATGAGCTGATGCTGGCGCTTGACAACTGCGTCAAGGAATATCTGAACCATGACCGTGCGTTCTATACGCTGGAAACGCTGCTTTCCCCGCATGACGCGCAGAAGAAGTGGGACCGTACCATGCAGAACGGATAAGAGCCGAAAGGAACGGTGATGAGAAAGGAGACCCGGGAGTTCAACGGGCAGATCCAGTACATCCATGACCATCTGAACGTCTATTATGACACCAGCCGCCAGAACGCCCTGCTGCAGAAGCGGTTCGTGGGGCGCGCATGGCTGGAGGAAAAGCTGGAGCATTGGATGGATGACCCGGCAGGCAAACGGATGTGTCTGCTGTACGGCGGGCCGGGCGTGGGCAAGAGTGCCTTTGCGGTGCACTATACCCATTACAATTCCCGGGTGGCGGCCTGCCTGTTCTGCCGCAGTGACATGGAGGTGTACAATGCACCCCGCACGGTGATCCAGACGCTGGCCTATCTGCTGGCCTGCCGCCTGCCGGAGTACCGGCAGAGCCTTTTGATGCATCTGCCGGAAAACAAGGCGGAGCTGGAGCGCCTTTCGGAAAAGGAGCTGTTCGCGCGGCTGCTGGAAGAGCCGCTGCGGCTCTCGGTGGATGGCGGCCACCAGACGATGGTACTGGTGGTGGACGGTCTGGACGAGTGCGGCAGCCCGGAGGAAAATGCTCTGGCGCGCACGCTGGCGGCCTATGCCGACAGCCTGCCCGCTTGGCTGCGCATCCTGATCGTGGCCCGCGCCACCCCGGCCGTGACGGCTTATGCGGCCGGTGCCTGGAAACTGGAGATCGCGGCCGACGCAGCCGCGAACCGGGCCGACATCCGGGCGTATTATGAAGCGTGCCTGCAGGCACAGTTTGCAGAGGACCCGCAGTGGAACGCTTCGCTGGAGGCCCTCACGGCCCGCAGTCAGGGCACCTTCCTCTATGCGGAGATGATGTGCAGCCTGCTGCAGGAGCGTGGCATCCTTTCGGCTGCGGAAGAATACCCGGAGGGTCTGGACGCCATGTTCGCGGCATGGTTCCAGTATTTCTTCCCGGACCGGAACGATTACTGCCGGAACTGGCGTCTGCCGCTGAGCTGCCTGCTCGGTGCAAAGGCACCGCTGCCGGAGGCTGCACTCCGGCGGGTGATGGGCTGGTCTGCCGGGCAGCTGCGGGATTTCTGCCAGCGCATCAATGTGCTTCTGCGCCGGGGCACCAATACATTCGGGGACAACACGCTGTCCATTGACCATGCCTACATCCGCCAGTGGCTGCAGCGGGACCAGCCCTATGCAGCCCCCGCGGAGGACGGCATCGAGGCACAGGCAAGGGCTTTCTATGCCCATCTGGAAGAGGACGCCGACAGCCTGAGCTTCTATGAGGCCGTGCAGCTGCCCGTTCTGCTGCAGCAGGCCGGGATGAAGAAGCAGTGCCAGGTTTTGGCACGGAGCAAAACGTGGAGCAACAAGGTACTGGAAGCCGAGGGCCTGTGCCAGGGTTGGGACAAGTCGGAGGAAGCAGAAGAGATTTATACAGATGCTCTGAACCTCATCCAGTACGCCGGGCTGGATGATGATCTGGATGTAAAAGAGGTACAGAGCCGGTTTCAGATGCTGTTGGCAACAAGACTGGATTTTACCGGGCAGAAGGGATCCGTGGAGCTCTTCCGAAAAAGCATTGCGCTGCAAGAACAAATCGTACAGGAGCGCGGGACAAAGGAAGATAAAAGCAGGTTGGCATTCGGTTATCAATCCGTTGCGGGTCAACACTGGAACTACTGTCGTCGGGAGGCGGCTTTGGACCTGTACCAGAAAAGCATTGCCTTGAGAGAGCAGATCGTACAGGAAAACGGAACTGCAGAAGATAAAAGTTTTCTTGCAGATGCCTACAAGAGCGCTGCAAGAATTCATAAAGAGCTGGACTATCCGGATGAGGCATTGGACCTGTATCAGAAGAGCATTGCCCTGCGAGAGCAGGTGGTACAGGAACGTGGAAGAGAGGCTGATAAAAGTTTTCTTGCGGATGGCTGCGAAAGAGCTGCAGAAATCTATAAAGAGCAGGACCACCCGGATGAGGCATTGGTGCTGTATCAGAAGAGCATTGCTCTGCGAGAGCAGGTGGTACAGGAACACGGAAAAGCGGGTGACAAAACGCCACGGGTGTTCAGCCGATATGATAAAGGACGTTTGGCTCTCAGCTATTACAGCATTATAAAAATTTATGAGTCACAGGGATCTCTGGAGGAAATGCTGAACTGGTATCAAAAATGGTGTGCATTGCTGGAGCAGATGCTGAGGGAATATGAGACGCCCGAAATCAAAGATGACCTTGGAAGTGTTTACTATAATATTGCTGTGATCCATCAGGCACAGGAGCGCCCGGATGATGCACTGGAATTTTACCGGAAGGCCTATGAGGTATTCGAGCAGCAGGGAAACAAGTGGAAGTTGGAAGTCAACTGCTGCACGATGATTGCCAAGATCCTGCGTGAAAAGGGAAAACAGATCCCACAACAGAAAAAAACGTTCCTGAAAACGGTTGCTGAACGCAGAAAACTCCGGAAGGAAAGTTGGCAATGGGTCAAGCAGGGCATAGCAATCGTTCATGACCTGCCGGATGACCAGCAAACGGATGAGGAAACATCACAGTACCTGCAGGAATTGCTCGGACATTAACGACCCGTAGGCGAAAAGCAGGAAACCAATAAAAGCAACCCCGCCCCGGCGGCGCTCAGAAAGGCGTCTGCCGGGGCGGGGTGCTTACGTTATGACAAGGGTTGAATGGTTGGGTGGTCAGGCGGCTGTGTAGTAACAGGTGACGATCCGGGCGTCGTCGTCCATGACAGTCCGGAACGTGCCGGAAATGCCAGACTCAATGGCAAGCGTGGAATAAGGGTTGGAGTCGATGAGTTGCTGATACAGCTCCGGAGTGTCGAACTGGCCTTCCCAGAAGAGCTCACCGCTGCGCAGGTTCTGTTCCATGCTGGCAGCGGCTTCGTCATAGCTGGTAAAATAGTGATCGTTCATCCGGTAGTACTCCAGATCCTCCTGCGTGCAGGAAGGAACCGAGAGATAGGAGGGATCCTGCAGGCGATCCTGATAAAACAGGTCGTCGGGAACACAAAGATAGGCGTAATTGCAGTCGATCATATCAGGTACAACGTCGTTTTCGCTGTTGCGGTCGGCAAAGGTCACGTCTACATTGTAGTAATTGCCGTCTATCCGCACGACAAGCCAGGCGTGCGGACCGCTGTCGATGACCGTGCCGGTCGTGTAGATGGACTGAATGCCGTACTGCTGCAGCAGCAGCTGCATCCCGCGGGAATACCCTGCGCAGACACTGGCATGATCCACCAGCGAGCTGATAATGTTCTGGTCATCGTCACCGGAGACATAATCCACCGTCCGAACAATGTATTCATAGACCGCCTTGACGGTTTCGTATTCCGAAGCGGGCTGCCCGATGGTGTCCTGTGCAGTCTGCAAGGCGCTGTCCACCAGCGGCTGCTCGGCGCTGACCTGTGCAGCGGTACGGTTGTAGGTCGGATAAAAGACCGTGCTGCCGACAAGAGAAGCGCTGTGATAGCTGCTCCCTATCCAGAACAGCTCCGGGTGGTCTGAAAGAACACAGGTAAGCAGGGCCTCCATCTTCTCGGACGAAGTATCAGTCAGGGTCAGCTCCTCAGTGTGGTCCTGCAGGCAGGTGAGGAGCTGGTCGTACACCTCTTTGTCCTCCGCAGACAGCTGGCTGTAAAAATAATGCAGGTCATCTGCAGGTGCGACCGCTGTATCTATGGTTGCAGGGGTGGGATCGGTCGTTGAAATGGGGTCGGTCAGGCCGGATGTGACCGTATCGAACGGGAGATCCGGGAACCCGGTGCCGCTGCCGGATGTCTCTGTCCCGAAGGTCAGACAGGTGTACGACATGTACAGGAACAGAAGCGACAGCATGCCGGTTACCAGCAGAATGGGCAGCTGGCTGTGCCGGGATCTCGGTCTGGACGAAACTGTAAGAACGTGAGTGGATCGTTTGCTCATTTTTTACTTCTCCGCAAATCCGCAAGGTGCAACATCCGTCGGCCCGCACACCGCGGGCACAGGGAAATGATACTATCTCTAGTATAAAACTTTCCGGTACAGAGTGCAATGGGAAAGATCACAGACAAAAATCTCCGCCCAAGGCTTGATTTGGCGCAGGACAGAGGGTATAGTAAAGGAAATTCCGGGCAGGCGAAAGGAGAAACAGAGATGAAATATGCAGTCAAAAAGGCGCAAAAACGGATCTTCGCTTATCAGCTGGGCAGCGGCAGTGCAATGGAACAACAGCTGCTGCAGGAGGGCTGCATCCGGCTGCGGCCGGATGGAAGCTACGAGCTGTTCTCACAGGAGGCTGTGAACGGGCAGGGGGAAATTGCACAGGCCGGGGATTATTTCAAGGTGGATGTGGTGGAGGGGCGACACTATCCCTACCCCAATGCCCGGGGCTTTTTTGAGGCGAACCACCGGCTGCTGGATGCAGCACAGAACCTTTACGAGCAGAAAACCCGTCCCCTGCAGATCTGGCAGAAAGGGGACCCGGTGAGCCCAGAACTGCAGTTCCTGCTGGACAGCGGACGCCTGCAGCTGCATCCGGACTGCCCGCAGCGGTATTTCTGCGCACAGCTGTGGGGGACCGCACTGAGCGCACCGGAAGATGCCACGCTGCTGTTTTATCGGGTCGACCGGTCGGCAGACGGCACGGTCGTGGAAGCAGAATTCAATTTTATCGCCCCGGCGGTTTTTGCGCAGGACTACTGTATCTGCACGGCAGAAAAAACAACGGCGGCAGTGCCGGGTGCGGGATGTTTATGAAGATTTTCTGTTTTTTCATGGATTCCGGAAATTTGTTTGTACAGCTTTGCCTTGTTGACATTTTAACATTCGATGCCATAATAATCGCATGGAAACCAACATACATGATAAGTTGGTTTTACAGAAAGGGGGATATGGCATGATCAAAGTTCTTGAAGTGCTGCTGCGGAGCAATTTTCGTTGTGGACGAATGCTGTACTCCCGGGCTGATGCTGTGGTGGGGTGTTTCCGTGCACCATCTTGGCACCGTGATCACCCCGCCACGATCAGTGCCACTAGATAAAACGCGGTCGCATCGGGAGTGTCGGTCGGCAGGATCGTCAGCTCCACGGTGTGGGTTTTGTGCGTTTCATGGTGCAGGATGGGCTGCAAATACAGGCAGTCGCCCCGGTCCTCGTCAAAGCTGCCGCAGGTGCGGGTGCTGGGGCGGCATGGAGCTGGACTTTACCGGAAGCGAACTGTGGGTGGACTTTTTCGCGGATTACCCTCGCTGCAGGGGATGCACTGTGGGAAAAGCTCCTGTGATTTTGAAAAAAGGACATACCTCCCCGGAGCAGAGCTTCTCCATCTTCCTGCATCGGACGGAAACCATGCTGATAAAACAAAAAAAGACAGCTCATAAAAGCTGTCTCTCTTGTGGTGCGAGTAGTGATACAGGACTTTTCAAAAACCATCGTAGTACAATTTGTTTTTGAGGTCGTCGGATAGCAATTTGCTTGTATCGCACCCCGATGGGCAGCTGTGTTTGAAATACAGTTGCCTTTTATATACCATACAACCTAAAAATTATCAAGTACGCGCAGCGTTCA
>UMKC01028425.1_pt1 | contig 76664 bp, 64 predicted proteins | sample 1966201 | NCBI WGS metagenome assembly UMKC01 (sample SAMEA4836166, study PRJEB28245) | human gut metagenome | biome: gut microbiome; material: fecal sample | place: Denmark | collected 2008 | reverse complement strand
GTGTAGCTGGAAATGGATTCTACTATTTAATGGGAGATGTTGCTCGTCTACATTCAGCAATCTTAAATTATGCTCGTGATTTCATGATTGATAAAAAAGGATTTACGTATGTAATTCCACCATATATGATTCGTAGTTCAGTAGTTGATGGAGTAATGTCATTTGCGGAAATGGAAGGTATGATGTATAAAATCGAAGGTGAAGATTTGTATTTAATTGGTACAAGTGAACACTCTATGATTGGTAAATTCAAGGATACAATTCTTGAAGAAAAAGATCTTCCATATACTTACACTTCATACTCACCTTGTTTCCGTAAAGAAAAAGGTGCTCACGGTATTGAAGAACGTGGTGTGTATCGTATTCACCAATTTGAAAAACAAGAAATGATCGTTGTTTGTAAGCCAGAAGAAAGTATGGAATGGTTTAAAAAATTATATATGAATACTGTAGAATTCTTCAGAACATTAGATATTCCAGTACGTACATTGGAATGCTGTTCAGGTGATTTGGCAGATTTAAAATGTAAATCAGTGGATGTTGAAGCGTGGTCTCCACGTCAAAAGAAATACTTCGAAGTTGGAAGTTGCTCTAACCTAACAGATGCTCAGGCACGTCGTTTAAAGATTCGTGTTAAGGGTGAAAATGGAGAAAAGTACTTTGCGCATACATTAAACAACACTTGTGTTGCTCCACCTAGAATGTTGATTGCATTCTTAGAAAACAATTTACAGGCAGATGGATCAATCTTGATTCCAGAAGTATTACAACCTTACATGGGTGGTAAAAAGAAAATTGGTTAATCTTAAAAGCTGTCTTTGACAGCTTTTTTCTATTGCGAATTGAAAATGGATTTGATATAATAACTTGGCTACTACAATGATGTCTTATGAATCAGGTCAGGTCGGGAACGAAGCAGCCTTAAGTAAGCTCCATCATGTGTAGTAGTTTTTTATTTTTTGAGGATATGAGTATGGATGATGTGAAATGGATGAAGGAAGCTATCAAGCAGGCTAAAAAAGCAGAAAGCTATGATGAGGTTCCAATTGGATGTGTTATTGTGAAAGATGATAAAGTTATTGCTCGTGGATATAATAAGCGTGAGACTTTACAACAAAGCATTGCACACGCAGAAATTATGGCAATTCAAAAAGCATGTAAAAAATTAAATACATGGAGATTAGAGGACTGTATATTATATGTAACTTTAGAACCATGTCCTATGTGTGCAGGTGCGATTATACAATCTAGAATTAAAGAAGTTGTATATGGAGCTTCAGATCCTAAAGGTGGCTGTGTGGGTACATGTACAAATTTGTTTGAAGTGTCTGAATTTAATCATCATCCTGAATATAGAAAAGGAATTCTTGAATCTGAATGTTCAGATTTATTAAAACATTTTTTTAAGAAGAAAAGAGATATGAAAAAGAAGCAGAAATCATAAATTTGAAAGGTTTCTGCTTTTCATATATATTGTACTTCCCTATTTCAACCAAATAAAATAAGTAAAACTATGATAAAATAAGATACAGATAAACATATAGAAAGGATTTTACGAATGGCATATCAAGCGTTATATAGAAAATATAGACCAACGAATTTTGATGAAGTTGTTGGACAAACACATATAATTCAGACATTGAAAAATGCGATTGTTCAAAATCGTATTGCTCATGCTTATTTATTTTGTGGTCCTAGAGGAACAGGAAAAACTTCAATCGCAAAAATATTTGCGAAAACATTAAATTGTACGAATAGTCAAGATGCTCCTTGTGGAGTTTGTGAGAACTGTAAAATGGCAGCGAATGGAAGTCATCCAGATATTATTGAAATTGATGCCGCCAGCAACAATGGTGTGGATGAAGTAAGAAATCTGATCGATAAAGTGAAGTATGCTCCAATGCAGGGAAAATATAAAATTTATATTATTGATGAAGTTCATATGATGACATCTGGAGCATTCAATGCATTGTTAAAAACAATCGAGGAACCTCCTGCTCATGTAATTTTTATTTTTGCAACTACAGAACCTAATAAAGTTTTACCAACTATTATTTCTCGCTGTCAAAGATTTGATTTTAATAAAGTGAGTATGCATGACATTAAATATAGATTATCTGTTGTTTGTAAAAACGAAGGAATTGAAATTGATGAGAATGGATTAACGTTAATTGCTCAATTGGCTGATGGAGGAATGCGAGATGCGTTATCCATATTGGATCAATGTGTTGCATACTGTTCATCTCATATTGATGTGAATGATATTCGTAAAATTTATGGTGTCGTAACATCTGAAGATATTGGAAAATTATTTTATTCAGTATATAAAAAAGATGTAGATAGTTTTGTCAAAGATATTCAGAAATATTCAGATATGGGAATGGATATTAAGCGATTAACAGCAGACTTTATTCATATGTTGAAGGATAGTCTGATTTTAGATTATTCTGAAAATTCAACTCTAGTTTCGGATATGAACAAAGATATGATTCGGAAATATTTCAAATTAGCACCTATTAATTTCAGAATTAAATGTATGGAAGAATTAATGGATACATATAATAAATATACATATGCATCTAACGCACTAGATTACTTAGAAGCTTCTTTATTAAAGATTTCAAGTTATTCATATGAATCGAAAACACATATTATCGATTCAGATTATAATGATTTTAAAGAGGTAGAGGAAGAAGAAAACTATGAAACATCATATGACGATACTTCTGATAACTCAGATATAATTGAGAAAAACACTCAAAAAGATGATAATAATGGGGTTTTAGAGAAATCAGAAATTTCTGATGTTTCACGTGAAACATTAAAACAGTCAGAAAATACAAATAATAAAATCATATTAAACGATGAATTTGTCATTCAATTGTTAGTTGGAGCTACAAAGATGGAAAGAAGTATTGATACGAATAAGTTCAATAATATAGGACAATTCATATCAAGTTTAGAATTTGGAAAATATGCGGCTACATTGAGAAACAGTAGTATTATGGCTAGTGGATCTAATTATATTGTCGTATGTGTATCTAGTGAAATCTTTGCGAAACAAATAAATGAATTTGAACTGAATTATGGATATGAAGATTTTACGGAAGTGTTATTAGGAAAAGCTAAGAAAGTATTCGCATTAGATAAGACACAACAATCTCGTGTAAAGGATGAGTTTAAAGAAAGAATGATTAGTGGTAATCTTCCAGAACCATGCCAAGTTCGTTTAAAAAGAAAAGACAAAGAATCTGAAAATAATATGAGCATTGAAGATCATATGAAAAGTTTGTTTCCTAATATAGAAATAAAAGAAGATTAGAAGGTGAAGTATGTATCCAAAAACATTTGATGATTTAATATATGAATTTCAGAAATTACCAGGAGTAGGTGCTAAAACGGCAGAGAGATATGCATTTACTGTATTAGGTTGGTCTGATGAAGAAATATCTGAATTGGCAGAAACGCTAGTAAATTTAAAAAAGAAAGTAAAGAAGTGCACGCGATGTGGTAATTTAACAGAAGATGAGCTTTGTGAGTTTTGTAAGAACTCTAATAGGAATCAGAATATCATATGCGTGGTGCAAAATCCAAAAGATATATCAGTAATAGAGTCTATGCAGCAATATAATGGTGTATATCATGTGCTAGATGGATTGATCAACACTCAAAAAGGAGTATTACCTGATCAATTGAATATAATGACTCTTTTAAATAGAGTGAATGAAAGAACAGATGAAGTTATATTGGCTCTAGATCCTACAGTAGAAGGAGAAACAACTGCTTTATATATATCTAAATTATTAGAAGGGAAGTGTAGGGTAAGTAGACTTGCCCATGGTATCCCTGTAGGTAGTCATTTAGACTATACAGACGCTATGACGTTGTTAAAAGCGTTTGAAGGACGTAAAAGTTCATAAATATGCTTAATCGTATGAAGTATGTATGATATTTCATACGATTTTTTTATATTTATAGGAAAATAAGTACAGAAATCATATAGAATTCATTATTCATATGAACAAAACAACAGATTATATAGTAAAATCATATAACACAGCATAAAAGTGCTTTAAATAAAGATTATTCATATAATTATCACATGGAGAGAAAGAAACTGCACAAATGAACTTCTGAGTGTTCATATGAAATAATTATGATTTTTCATATCAATTTTTTATAAAATCTCTTTCATGTGAAAATAAGAAAAACAAAAAATATAGAATATGAATTTGAATATGAATTATAAATGTGTACGAAGACGTTCATATGAATATAAAATATTGTGTATATTAATCATATGAAATAATTTATTGAATATTTTAAATCATATGAACTAAAATTTTGAATATGAATGGAATAATTAAATTCATGTGATATAGATATGAAAATATAAAATATGAAATCGTATGTGATTTTAAGAAATAAGTATATATGAAGGTTCATGTGAGAAATATATGAAAAATTAAATAGTATTTTAAAAAGTAATAAATAATATAGGAAATTCATATATAGGTATAGCATTCTTGACAAAACTATGATAGACTTATCGTGACTCGTTAGATTATTATTATGAATTTCATAGGAAGGGGACGTGAATATGCCTGAAGAAGCATCAGCAATTGATGTATATTATGATATGGATATTGCGCAGATATGCCAACATTTCAATAAATCAAGAAATACAGTAGATAAAGCAATTGCAAAATTGGTAAAAGATAATCCGGATAAAGATTGGAAATACAAAAATCCAGCCACTCGTCGTATTACAATTAAGGCTGAAGGTGTTGAAAGATTATCTACATATTTTAGAAAAGAAAAACATGAATTATCTACAGTTGAAATGGAACTTCGATTTGAAAATGAAAAGCTTAAAGCCATTATAGAAGAAAAAGAGAAGGCACAAGCCCAGATTGAACAATTATATCAAGAAAAGCTTAAATTAGAAATCGAAAAGAGCAAACAAACTTTCCTATTAGAAACACAAACAAAAGATGAGAAAATTTCTGAATTAGAATCTGAAAATCAGAAATTAAAAGAAGTAGAAGAACTTTATAATAAAAATAAAGAAGAAATTGAAAATTATAAGAAAAAAGAAGAAGAATATAATTCTAAATCCTTCTTCTATCGTTTAACACATAAAATTTAATCATTTAATGCTCTAGCAATTTTGCTAGGGCAATTTTTTACCCATTTTAAACCATATTTTTCTAATATAGAATTAAAAAAATGGATTCCATCATGATCGGATGTGTATTCATACTCAATTTCATAATCTGTATGATTTTTATAATATGTCTTATCTAAACATAATTCTCCGTTTTCAAATGCATATACATTTCTTAATGTAGTAAAACTAGCTGTCGGATGTAAATTTTTGGGAATTTGATATTGGTTGAACCAATTCAATATTTCTGGGTCTTCAATCTCATTAATATTTTCTGCAGATATTTCTTTTTCGAATTCATAGTGTGTGTATTCATCTTTTCTGATTTTTAATGTGAATATTTTTTTATCTTGAATTGTTCGAATCCGGACTGCACCACGTTGTTTTTTTACATCTTGATTCTCTGTATCAAAGTATGTATTTGTCTGTGTTATTGGATTATGAAAATCATATGAATGGAGCAATTCATTATAAACTTTTTCATTAATCAATAATTTCAATTCTCTTTCAATATTATCGTACATTCATATCACCCATAAATATGTTACAATAGATTTAACAAAAGAGGAAGTGATTTGATGCGTTTCAGTATAGTAGACAGAGGAGACGATAACTCAAAAAGAGTTGCAGAAACTCTAAAGAAAAAATGTATAGATATTGGATGGGAATATGATGATGAAAAATCTGAAGTTATTTTTTCTGTTGGAGGAGATGGTACTCTATTAAGAGCAATTCACACTTATATAGATAGATTGGATGAAATTCAATTCGTTGCGATACATACAGGTAATTTAGGCTTTTTTACCGATTATACACAAGATGAAGTGGATCATTTGGTTTATGATTTAAAACATAATCAGCCAAAAATAGAAGAGTTTAATTTACTACAAATGGACCTTCCTCAAGTCGATGAAACATTATACGCATTAAACGAAGTTCGTATTGAGAGTTTAGCTAAAACATTGGTACTTGATATTTCGATAGATGATGAATTTTTTGAAAGTAGTCAAGGCTCAGGCATTTGTGTGAGCACACAATCTGGTTCTACTGCTGTTAATAGAGCACTTAAAGGAGCTGTTGTGGATCCAGGTTTAAAGGTTTTACAGCTTTGTGAAATCATGCCTATCTCACATAAGAACCATCATTCTTTAAAAAATCCATATATTATGAATGATACGCGAAAAATAGGAGTTAGAGGGGATACGCTTGCCTATGCACATGTATGTTATGATCACTTAGAAAGAGATTTAGAATCAATTTCTGAAATAATTATTCATTCGAGCACAAAAAAAGTACGATTCGCTAGATACCGTACTTATTCATATTTGACTCGACTTAAGAATTTATATTAATTAACTTACGTCTTTTCGAACGATTCAAACGAATCGTTCTTTTTGTTGCCGGTGAAATGTTTAAAATAATTGCGAATGAAATGAAGTAAGAAAGAATACTACTTCCTCCATAAGAAATCAACGGTAATGTGATACCAGTGATTGGAAGTAATCCAACAATCATCCCTGTATTTTGTAGTTGTTGATATAGCAACATTGCGATAATACCGATTACAACAAAACGATCTTTTTTATTTTTTGTTGCGTAAGCTATTTTACATAAATAAATATCTAATAATAAACATAATAATAAGATAAATGTTGTTCCAATAAAGCCGAAGCATTGCCCAAAAGCAGCAAAGATAAAATCGGTATGTGCTTCTGGAATAGAGACGATATTTGCCTGTAACCCATATCCAGTTAATCCGGCACTACCTAATGACAACAACGCAGTATATAACTGGTTCGAACTACCTCGAATGTTACTTTCTGGTTCTAACCATGCATCAATTCTCTGTAGTTTGTATGAAGATATAAATGAAGCAAGAATATTAGGGTATTCGAAATATAAGAATAAGAAGGTTCCAACGACAATAACTATAAAGGCGAAAATACCAATAATATACTCTTTGCGTATACCACTACAACAGACTAAAATGAAAATATTGAATACAATAATAATACAAACACCAGTATCTGGCTGCATCATAATCAAAAATAATGGGGGGAATAATATTTTTGCGATTTCCCACAACAACATCAAGTCATCTTTATGTGTTGGGTTTGGATGTGCCTTTTGATGATCAACAATAATTTGTGAGACTAAAACAATTAAAACAATTTTAATGAATTCACTTGGCTGAAAACTACCGATTAAAGGTAGCTGAAACCATGAAATAGCACCATTAACTTCACTGGCAAAAGGAAGTGTGATACCCACTAAATTAAACAATAAGCGTGAGAAAAATAAATAAATAAGACATAGCGTTAAAATTTTATAGGCCATATCCATATATGAATATATTTTTTTGTTTTGAAGAATTGAAAGGAAAAACATTGCGACAAATCCTACAATAAACCAAAATAATTGACGATATAAGTAGGAACTTCCGCTTCCAAATTTTATCAGGTTAAAAGAATTGTATAGTGCAAAACAACTTGTCATACCAAAAAGGATAAGAATTAGAATCAAACCAATATCAATTTGGATGGATTTGTTTTTCCATTGAATTGTTTGTTTCATTAACAAAACCTCCTTATTCAGTATTTTTAATTATAACATAATTATCTCGAATTTTTGGTATAATAGTCATGTTAGGATGATGATTTATGGCAGAAAAAAAATATACACCAATGATGCAGCATTACTTGAAAATGAAAGAAGAAAATCCGGATTCGATTTTGTTTTATCGTTTAGGAGATTTTTATGAAATGTTTTTTGAAGATGCAAAATTGGTTTCTCAAGAATTAGATTTAGTATTAACAGGAAGAAGTGCTGGCGTTGAAGAAAAGGTACCTATGTGTGGTATTCCTTTTCATGCCGCAAATTCATATATTCAAAGATTAGTCAAAAAAGGGTATAAAGTAGCTATTTGCGAACAATTGGAAGATCCGTCTAGCGCAAAAGGATTGGTGGACCGAGGGATTATTAAAATAATTACACCTGGAACTTATATGGATGCAACAATGGATGCCAAGTCAACAAATTATATGGCATCTTGTGATGTTTCAAGTTTTGAAATTACAGTCATATATTGTGAATTAAGTACAGGGGAATTAAAGTATCAAACGCTACAAAGATCTTTGGTGGCGCTACAAAAAGCTCTTTTGGAACAAAATGTAAGTGAGCTTGTTTGTCCGATGACAATGGATAAAAAATGGATGGCTGCCCTAGAAGAGATGGATACGATGCTCATTTCAAAACATAAAAAGGCAAATATTGATTCTGAGGATCTACCTTTGTTAAATGGAATTGAATCCGAATCTTTGAAAGAAGCGTTTGCACTTTTAATGGCGTATTTAAAAGACACACAAAAACAACGTATTGATCATTTTTTACCCATAGAATCTATGGACAAAGATAAAGTTCTTGTTATGAATTATGAAACAAAGAATCATTTGGAGTTGGTTTCAAGTCAATCTTCGAATGCCAAGGCAGAAAGTCTATGGTCTTTTATGGATAAGTGTCAAAGCGCAATGGGATCAAGAATGTTAAAAAGATGGATTGAATATCCATTGATTGATGCAGAAAAGATTTCGAAAAGACAAGCGGCGGTTAAAGATTTAAAAGAAAACTTTATGTTAAGAGAAAATCTAAAAGAACATTTAGTGTATGTGTATGATATGGAAAGACTTGCGAGTCGTATGGCTTATGGGAATGCAAGTCCTAGAGATGTACTTCAACTTGTAGCAACATTAGAACACGCAAAGCCTATTTTAGATTTAGCGTCTTCGTTGAATTCGTATCCAGAATTTAATGATGTGCCAGACTGCCAAGAATTATACAATGAAATAAAAAATGCGATTATAGAAAATCCACCATTAACACTAAAAGAAGGTGGAGTCTTTAATGATGGATACAATCAAGAATTGGATGAAGTTCGAAAAATAGCAAAACAAGGAAAAGACTTTATCCTGGAATTAGAAGCGAAAGAACGTGAAAGAACAGGGGTTAAATCATTAAAAGTAGGATATAACCGTGTATTTGGATATTATATTGAAGTTCGTAATGGAAATTTAGATAATATTAAAGAAGAATTTGGGTATCACCCGAAACAAACACTTGCGAATGCGACACGATTCATTACACAAGAATTAAAAGAAAAAGAAGAACAAATTCTACATGCACAAGAGACAAAGGTAAAACTAGAACAAAGTTTGTTTAATGATTTATTGTTGCGAATCAAAAGAGATTTATTTGATTTGCATGCATGTGCACAAGCATTATCTACAATTGATGTCCTTGTATCTTTGGCAATTCTTGCCAGTGAAAAAGGATATGTATGTCCAGTTTTCCATCCAGGTTACAATGTTAATGTGGTAGAGGGTAAGCACCCAATTTTGGATGATCGTATGAAAAAGAAGAGATATGTTTCAAATGATTGGAAAATGTCAGAAGAAGAACATATACAATTGATTACTGGACCAAACATGGGTGGTAAATCTACATATATGCGACAAAATGCCTTACTTGTAGTTATGGCACAAATGGGAAGTTTTATTCCAGCTAAAACAGCACAACTTCCAATTTTTGATCGAATCTTTACAAGAATCGGAGCATCAGATGATATATTGACAGGAAAAAGTACATTCATGGTGGAAATGATGGAAGCTAATACAGCTTTATGTTATGCTACAAAACATTCCTTGATTTTATTTGATGAAATTGGTCGTGGAACTGCAACTTATGATGGTATGGCTCTTGCTCAAGCAATGCTTGAATATATTGATGAAGCAATCGGAGCAAAAACATTATTTTCGACGCACTATCATGAATTAACGGAATTGGCGGAAGAACATCAATCTATGCGTAATGTACATGTTGATGTTCGTGAAGAGAAAAATGAGATTGAATTTAGATATCGTGTTATTGAAGGAAAGGCTGATAAATCTTATGGTATCAATGTTGCTAAACTCGCACATTTACCAAAAGTAGTTTTAGACAGAGCTTCACAACTTTTATTGAATTTTGAAAATCAAGATAACAATCAAAATTATCAACCAAGTTTATTTGTGATGGATCAAGTTCAACCAGAAAAGTCACAACTTTTACAACAACTACAAGAATTAGATATCGACTCAATGACTCCTAGAGATGCTCTGGATTGTCTTTATGAGTTAAAAAAACTAAGTGAAAAAATCGAATCATAAATATGAAATTCATATGAATGGAGGTGTGAAGTATGGCTAAGATACATGTATTGAGTGAACATTTAACAAATATGATTGCGGCTGGTGAAGTCGTAGAAAGACCGGCTGGAATTGTAAAGGAATGCGTTGAAAACAGTATTGATGCAGGTGCTACAGTCATAGAAGTTGAAGTATACCAAGGTGGTATTGAACGAATTGTGATTACTGATGATGGCTGTGGAATGGATCATGAAGATGCACATTTAGCTTTTATGCGACATGCCACAAGTAAAATGCATTCAGAAGAAGAATTATTCAATATTCAAACTATGGGATTTAGAGGGGAAGCTTTACCAAGTATTGCTTCTGTTGCCCAAGTTGAATTGCAGACAAGCAATGGTGAAGAAGGAACTTTATTAAGATACAACTATGGAAGTTTAGATGTGGATGAAACTTGCAATTGTCCACGAGGAACAAAATTAGATGTTTCAGGATTATTTGTTAAAACACCCGCAAGATTTAAACATTTAAAGAGCATTTCTTATGAATTTTCTGTAATTGCCGATTTAATGAATAAGATGGCATTATCCCATCCACAAATTCGTTTTCAACTTTCTCACGATGGAAGAGTTGTATTTCAAACAAGTGGCAATGGAAATATCCAAGAAATTCTATATCAAATGTATGGTAAAGAAGTAGCGCAGAATGCAATTCCATTTGAAGGAAACAATGAAGATTTTCATATTCATGGATATGCAATCCAGCCCAAAATCAATCGGGCCACAAAATATTTTATGTTTTTAACTTTAAATACAAGATTGATTCGCAGTGTCGCAATCCAAAAAGCAATTCTAGATGCATATAGTGATTATATGCCGCCGAATCGTTTTCCAATCGTTGTTTTACAAATGGATTCAGATACACAATTGGTTGACGTAAACGTACACCCTAATAAATGGGAGGTTCGTTTGTCAAAACAAGGCGAAATGCTAGATTTAATCAAAACAACAATTCAAGATGCTTTAAATGCTTCTTTAAAAACAATAGCTGTTAGTAAACCTGAAAAAAAGAGTGTTGCATTTGAACAGCCAGAAATACAATATTCATATCCTGTTAAGCAACAGCCAAAAGAGAATAAATCGATTGAACAGAGTTTTAAAAATTATAATCCAGTAGTTATCAAAGAAAAAAAGGAGCAGATACAGATATATGAAGAAAAACCAGCTCCTGAAATAAAAATACAGGAAGAACCGATTTCATATCCAATTCCTAAGGAAGATAAGAATGATAAAGGTCCAGAATTCTTTTTGCACCTTCAAGTATTAGCTCAATTGCATGATTCCTATATCTTATGTAGTAATGAAGAAGGTTTGGTTATCGTGGATCAGCATGCTGCTCAGGAAAGATATCATTATGAGCAGTTAAACGAAAAATTATTGGTTCAATGTACAAACAAACAACCGCTTATGGTTCCTATTCAATTGGACGTCTCAAGTAATGTATTGGCTCAATATATGACCATTAATGAAAAAACAGCATTCTTTGGGATTGAATTTGAACCATTTGGAACGGATCAATTGATTCTTCGTGAAATTCCATTATGGTTTCATGATGTAGACCAAAAACAATTCTTACAAGATTTATTAGATTATTTTGTGGAAAATCAAGACGTAGATATGGCAAAACTTAGAAAACATATGATTGCGACTATGGCATGCCATAGTTCAATTCGTTTTAATCGACCATTATCTATGCAGGAAATGGAGCAAGTCATTTTAGATTTACAAAAGTGTAAACAACCATATCACTGTCCTCATGGAAGACCTACAGTTATTGTGATGAGTGATGGTGAGTTGAGAAAGGAATTTGAACGTGGATAGACAAAAAGTTTTAGCAATCGTAGGACCAACTGGAATTGGAAAAACAAGTCTTTCTGTATGGTTAGCCAAACAATTGGATGGAGAAATTATTTCCTGCGATAGTATGCAAGTATATAAAAAAATGGATATTGGCACGGCCAAAGTAACACAAGAAGAAATGCAAGGCATACATCATGAATTGATTGATGTTCAAAATTATAATGAACCTTACAATGTAAAGGTTTTTCAAGAAAAATGTCGTACAGCTATCGAAGATGTTGTAAAAAGAGGAAAGTTTCCTATTTTATGTGGAGGAACAGGACTTTATTTAAAAGCAGCATTATATGACTATGAATTTCAAGAAGAAAACGAAGATATCGCCTATACAACTTTTTTGAATTCGAAAACGAATGAAGAATTGGTCGCAATGTTAAAAGAAAAAGATGAAAAAGCTCTAGAAAAAATTCATCCAAACAATCGCAAGCGATTGATTCGTGCTCTACAAATTTGTCATAGTGGTACTTCAAAATCAGAACAAGAAGACAAACAACAACATATTCCATTATATGATGTGTATTTTTTAGGTTTAGATGTGAATCGAGAAATTTTACATGATCGAATCAATAAAAGAGTAGATATTATGTTCGAGAATGGTTTGGTCAAAGAAGTAGAAGATTTATTTACAAATCCAGAAACGTGGGAATATACAAGTTTTCAAGGAATTGGATATAAAGAGTTTAAAGATTATTTCTTAAAAGAAAAGAGTATCGATGAAGTAAAGACTGCTATAAAAACACATTCTAGACAATATGCGAAAAGACAATATACATGGTTTAAGAATCAGATGCCTGTACATTGGTTTGAAGCACAGAATAGAGATGAAATATATAGTGCAGTAAAGGAATGGTTGATGGATGAAGACAAATGAGAGAAGTGAATTGTTGCTGGGAAAAGAAGCATTAGAAGCACTAAATGATAAGACAGTCCTTGTTGTTGGAGTTGGAGGAGTCGGTTCTTTTTGCGTAGAGGCCTTAGCAAGAACAGGAATTGGTCATTTGATTCTTATAGACAAAGATTGTGTGGAACCAAGTAATATCAATCGACAATTAGTAGCGACTTTAGATACAGTTAATGAAGTTAAAGTGGATGTATTAAAGAAACGAATTAGTACACTAAATCCTAATTGTATTGTAGATACATATGCATGTTTTTATGATCAAACAAAAGATGATGAAATATTTTCGCAACCCATTGATTTTGTCGTAGACTGCATTGATTCCATTCAGAGTAAAAAAGATTTGATGCAAGCATGTATAGAGCGAAATATACCGTTTTTATCAAGTATGGGAATGGCTAGACGTAAAGATCCTACAAAATTAGTAGTTACAGAGGTAGAAAAAACAAGTTATGATCCAATGGCTAAACAGATTCGTCAGTGGAAAAGAAAAAATCGTATACGCAATAAAATCTGGGTGGTGGCATCTTTAGAACAACCGATTCCAGTAGAGTCAGGACAACCATTGCCTAGTGCTATTTTTGTACCAGCAAGTGCCGGATTGGTACTTGCGAGTGAATGTGTACAAAGATTGATTGAGTTATAAAGAGGTAATAATTATATGAAGGATGTATTTATTGTAAATCCCAAATCAGGGAAAAACAGTCAATATGAATTAATACAAGAAATCAAAGAGCATTTTCAAGGAAAACGTATTATCATTGAAAAAACAAAAGGTCCTGAACATGCGACGTTTATCGCAAAAAAGTATGCTCTATCCAATGAACCTGTGCATTTGTATGTGTGTGGCGGAGATGGTACTTTGCATGAAGTTATTAATGGGTGTGCCGAAAAAGAAAATGTGACTATTTCTGTGATTCCAATTGGAACGGGGAATGATTTTGTGAAATATTTCGAAGATTTAAAAAGAGAAGACTTTTTAAATCTGGCAAATTATTCAAATCCAGAATATATGGACTGTGATTTGATTAAAGTGAATGGAGAATATTCAATAAATACAGTTTCTTTTGGATTTGACGTGGAGGTTGCACGTCAGGTAAATGCACTAAAAAAGAATATAAAGACAGAAGGAATCATACCCTATGTTTTATCAACATTGATTAGTTTAAGAAAACCAATAGGTCAAGACTATCAAATTCAGATTGATACTAAAAAATTACCAAAAGGGAAATATGGATTCCTTGTGTTTGCGAATGGAAAATACTATGGTGGAGGATTTAAGCCGTGTCCAGATGCCAATATTGATGATGGCTGGATGGATGTTTGTTTGATTTCAGATGTAAAGAGACATCAAATAGTTCGATTGGCAAAGAAGTATCAAGAAGGAACGCATACACAGTATAAAAATCTAGTTTCTATGTACCAAGCTAAAACGATACATTTAAATACAGAAAATGAAATGATTTATGCGAATATGGATGGAGAAGTAAAAGGATTTAAAAATCCAACAATAGAAATCGTAGAGAAAGCGATTCGACTTGCTCTTCCTAGAATATCGTGAGTATGATACAATATTCAAAAATATAGGGAGTGTGAAAAATGGACTCGGATTTATGGATACAAATCCTTGAATTAGTTATTTTATTAGCTTTATCAGGCTTCTTTTCTTCAGCTGAAACGGCAATGGTTTCAGTTAGTAAGATTCGCTTGAGAACTTTAGAAGATGAAGGAAATAAAAAAGCATCATTAGCTTTAAGAATATTAGAAAATCAATCAAAAATGCTAAGTGCTATATTGATTGGTAATAACTTAGTGAATACTTCAGCAGCAAGTATTGCCTCATTGATTGCTTATTCCTTTGGTGGAGCAGCCGTTAGTATTGCTACTTTTATCATTACTTTTTTAATTTTGGTTTTTGGAGAAATTACACCTAAAACATGGGCAACAGTGAATGCAGATCAACTCGCAATTACGTATGCTCCGATTATTTCACTTTTGATGAAAGTTTTAACACCGATTATTTGGTTTGTGAATTTATTTAGTTCAGGTATTTTAAAATTAATGGGCATACAAGATCCAAATAAAAATATATCTATGACTGAAAGTGAGTTGCGTACAATTGTAGACGTTTCTCACGAAGAAGGTGTCATCGAAGAAGATGAAAAAGATATGATCAATAAAGTGTTTGATTTAGGGGATGCCAAAGCTAAAGATGTTATGGTACCTCGTGTACATGTTGTAATGGCAGAAGTGGATAGTACATATAAAGACTTATTGGAAATATTTAGAGAAGAAAAGTTTACGCGTATTCCCATCTATCAAGATAAAATTGATAATATTATTGGTATCGTCAATATGAAAGACTTGTTGATGTATGATGATTTTTCACATTTTGATATGCAAAAGATTCTTCGTAAACCAAAGTTCACATATGAAAATAAAAAAGTATCAGAATTATTGATTGAAATGAAACAATCCACATTTAATCTTGCGATAGTCATGGATGAATATGGAGAATTTTCAGGTATCGTTACGCTAGAAGATATCATTGAAGAAATCGTCGGCGATGTTCAGGATGAATACGATACACACGAAGAAGAAAATATTGTAAAATTAAATAATCAAACATATGATGTCAAAGGATATTTAAGTTTACATGATTTAAACGATTATTTAGATTTAGATTTAGATAGTGAAGACTTTGATTCAGTTGGAGGTTTAGTAATCGATGCACTTGGTCGTTTACCACAGACAAATGATGAAACGACTTTACCAAATGGAATTCGCATTAAAGTCTTGAAAGTAGAAAAAAATCGTATAGAATCTGTACGATTGATTTTACCAGATACATTAACACAAAAGGATGTTTAACTACATGTGCGTAGTAAACATCCTTTATTTATTTTCAGTAATATATTTGTTGAAAGCTTTCGCAATAGCCTTCGCAACCTTCTTTTGATTTGTTGGATTTTTAAGCTTTTGTATTTCCTTGGTATTCGTACTAAAACCAGCTTCAAATAATATGGCTGGAATTTTTTGCTCATCAACCACATGTAGAGGATAAAATTCAGTTGTAAGAGTACCACGGTCATGTGTCCAATCTAAACCAGATAAGTTTTTACATATATATTCTGTGATCTGTTCACTTGCTTTATCGTCTTGACGAATATAAGAAACATATCCAGAACAAGTAGGATCTTCATTTGAATTGATATGGAATGAGAAGAAATAATCGGCTTTTTCTTTTTTTGCCATCTTAACTCTCGCTTTTAAATCCTCTGTTTCATCTTCTGACCACGTTACTTTATCGTTTGTACGAGTATAGACAACTTTGATTTCTGGATTTAGTTTTTTTAGTTGTTTACCTGTTTCTAAAGCTAAAGCCAAAGTTAAATCTTTTTCGGTAGTACCATCTTCTGCAACGGTTCCCCCATCATAACCACCATGTCCAGCATCAATCATGACAGTCGCAATCGTTTCGTAATGTTTATTGACTGTTTTTGCCTTTGAGTCTGAATTAGAAGCTGAGTGATTTGATAATAAAACTACGAAAGTTCCTATAATCAAACATATACATGCCAAAACAATAAGTAGGTTTTGTGGTTTCAACTTTCTTTTCTTTGAATTTTGCATGGGATTAGTATAGCACTGTTTAAAAAATTATTCAAAAATTGCGCGTCCGATTCGAACTGTATTCGAACCATGCTTAATAGCTAATTTATAATCTTGAGACATCCCCATGGATAAAGTGTCTATATCTGGATATTGCTCTTTTAGCTCTAAATAAAGGGTATGCATCTGTTCAAATTCAGATTCTACTAATGCTTGATCTTCTGTTTTTGAAGCAACACACATAATTCCTTTAATTTGAATATGTTTAAATTCTTGCAATTGAGAAATAAAGTTTTTAGCATCCTTAAAAGGATATCCCGTTTTGTTTGGATCTTCCGAAATTTTTAGTTCTACCAATACCTTTTGAATGATGCCATGTTTATTCGCCTGTTTTTCAATTTCTTCAGCCAGTTTCAATGAATCCAAGCTTTCAATCACATCAACCTTTCCAACAATATACTTTACTTTGTTTGTCTGTAGATGCCCAATAATGTGCCAAGTATATTTTGGATCATACTTATCTATAAATTCCTGTACACGATTTTCTCCAAAAGTAGTTAGACCCATTTTTGCGACTTCATCAATTTCTTCCTTTGTACGCGTTTTAGATACAGCCACTACATTAAAATCTTGTGCTTTTAGTTCTTCAATCAACTCTTTATTCATATTAAAACAGTCCTTTCAATATCAATCTAATTATAATCGAACAAAAAAAAGAAGCAATACGTTGCTTCTAGTGAAATAGCTTTCCAAATAGCCATCTTACAATTGGTCCACAATAACAAATTTGCCAAAAGAAAGCCATTGGAAAATTAAATAAAATAGTCATAAACCAAACTGAAATAATTTGGACACCTGGTGTTTTAAATAGAATGGTCGCAATCAAACTCATGATTGGACACATAATACAAATAATGTAGAAAGAAATCGCAAGTGTGATAAAGAAAGGACGATCCTTCGGTGTTACAACTTTAAAGGCAAAGTAATGTGCTAGTTTATCAACAAAGAAATATTCTAAAATAAAGGCTACAGGCCACATGATGATTAATTCATGAAAGGCTAATAAAAAGACTTGATTAGACATTCCACCCATATTAAGTGCGATGTTGTAACAAATCATGGCATAAACCATTAAAAAAGACATTAATAAAGTGAATACAATATTCTCGAATTTTGTTTTTGGCATATATTTTCTCCTCCTGAATAAAACTTTTTGTGTTGTTCAGTCAAAACAGTTTCCAATATCTACCAAAAAGTGAACGCTAGTAATAATACCATAAATTTTCTGATTTCGTAACAAAAAAATCAGTAAGAATCACTCTTACTGATAAATAGGGAAAGTTAATATAATTGTGAATAAATCATTTGTTTCGTCTTGATAGAAAGTTCCATGATGGATTTTTATCATTTTTTTAACACTCTTCAAACCAATTCCATTACTTTCGACTTTATCCAAATGATGATTGATTGAATTCGTAAAACTCATTTTTAATTGGTCTTCTTCAATCGTTGTTTGAATCACGATATCTTTCCAAGGATCACAATATTTTTGAATATTCGAGAATACATTATTTAATATTCTTTGAATTATCGCAAAATTCGCATCCATAGATAGAGAAGTTTGTAGAGGTTCATACAAAATATGAAGATCCATTTCTCTTAAATACTGAATATGATCTACCAATGTATCGATGAGCTTTTGAACAGGAATATTCGATAAATCAGAATTATATTCTGTTGAAAAGACAAGAGAATACTCAAACATTTTATTGGAAAGATATGTGATTTCTTCAACCTTATCTAAACATTTTTGAAGACATTGATCACGAAATTTAATATCATCCTTTTTTAAATTCATGATTTCAAGGTATCCCTTTAATGTTGTTAGTGGAGTTCTTAAATCATGGGATAAAGAAGAAATTAATTCTTTATTCGCAACACGAGCCTGCTGTTCATTGTCCATTGTTTGTAGAAAGGCAATGCGCATTTGATTCAAGTCCTGGGCTAAACGTCCAATCTCATCTTTATCACTTACTTTGATTTCATGATTCCAATCTCCAATTGCTAAAGTAAAGACATCTTCTTGTAAATTTTGAATGGACTGAATTCGTTTACGAATAAAACTTTGCAGGATAATTAAATAAAAAGAGAAAGAAATCAAAAGTGAAAGAATGATATAAGGAATTTGGAATGGAATCATAGGGAATGAAGTGATATATAAATAAACGGATTGGTTTTTAAAATGTATTGGATAATCATAGTACAATGGGGCTTCCAAGACATCCAAATCATCAAAACTATATAACAACAATAAATTATTGCTGCTTAAAGGAGATTTGTCCGTAAAATAGATTCCATCCTGATCATATAATTCCACATACGCATGATTGAGTGCATTCTCTTTTAATATATGATTGATGACTTTTTTGTTTTCTTTCGTTAAATCAAAATTTTGGAGTTGTTTTTCTAATTTCTTTACATAAGAAGAATAATCTTCCGATTGATAAAAAGTATCCATTAAAAACTCAAAGACAGCACTGCGATTTAAATATAGAAATGAAAAAGAAGTTAATACCAACAATGTTGCACAAAGAAAAGAGAACATCATACGACTGGATAAGGAATAGAAGACGTTTTTCTTTGAACGGAGTGGTTTAAGATTTTTTAAAAGTAAATAAAAAAGAATTGTTATAATAAGACTTAAAATACAGTCGAAAATACGATAAGAATGATAATAATTCGTGAAAGATGGATACCACTCAATACAACTCATTTTACTTGAACTCTTTATAAAAATATTATACTTTTGTGCATTTTTTAAAGGAGTACGGCCACAAAACGAAAGTATAGAATCGATGACTTTATCATCTGGTTTATTTGATTTTGTTTTATATAAAATGACTTGATAACTTCCCTTTTTTAATAATTGATTTAAATCTTTACGAATTTGAGTGTGGTTCATAAAATCCACTTGTTCTTGTTCATCTAAATAAGCTTTCGCCTCTTTTATTTTTTCTTTAGATAAAGTATCAGAATACTTATAATGAGTATTTAAATAATCGTATACGACAAATCTTTGAGAATATATTGCGAAAAAACTCAATAAAAAAACAAGAAGGGAAAGATACAGTCTCGTTATTTTTTTATTCAAAACGATACCCCTTTCCCCAAATTGTTTTTATGTATACTGGATTGGCGGGATCCTTCTCGATTTTCTTTCTAAGATTACGAATATGAACCATGATTGTATTATTTGCCGAATAATAATACGGCTCATTCCATGCTTTTTCATACAATTGTTCAGCTGAAAAAATTTGTTTAGGATTCTTCATCAACGTACTCAAAATATTAAATTCAATATCCGTTAATTCAACTTCCTTTCCATTGACCTCTGCATTTTGTTGGGCATAACGCAAAGTAAGACCATCCATACTTAAATCCTTTTCTGCATCAAGTAATATTTCTTCTTTTTTACCCTTATAGACTTGATAACGACGAAGTAAAGCTTTAACTCTTGCCGTTAATTCACTATACGAAAAAGGCTTTGCCAAATAGTCATCGGCACCACTTGAAAAACCAAGCGTCTTATCCGAATCCAATCCTTTGGCTGTCAAAAATAAGATGGGGACATTGCTTGTTTCACGAAGCTTTAAACAAGTCTGGTAACCATTCATATTCGGCATCATAATATCAAGGACGATTAAATCGATGGAAGAATCAAACAATTGAAGGACCTCGTTTCCATCTTTGGCTTCAATCACTTCATAGCCTTCGCCAGTTAATAAAATTCTTAATATTTCACGGATTTCTGCATTGTCATCCGCCACTAAAATACGCGTCTGCATGTTCACATCCCCTTTCTTTTATTCTATTTTACCCCAATTACTATAGGGTTTCCAATTTTCATAAGGCAACATATGATGTAAATGATCCATCACTTTCGATTGCGAAGAATACAATGGAATGATATCCAATTTCTTATCATAATCTTTTTTGGATAATTTCTTTTCATTCTCTAATTTATCCTTGTTTTTCTTTGATGTATACGTACCAAAATATACAAGCTGATTTGTCTTATCTTCTTTTTTTAAAATCATGGTAACATACTTAGATACCTTTTTATGATGGATATGCCCATATTCTCCATCCGGATTATGCGTTACAATTTTGTCCCAGTCTTTGGAATCGATTTCTTTTTTTATCTCTCTTTGAATATCCTTTTTACAAGACTTCCAGTTATCACGCTTCCCCTTTGTCTTATCTGGAAAAGATAAAATAATTCCTTTAGAATGTGTCTTCTCCATTACCTTCATAAATTCTTTTTTCCGTTTTTTATTGTTTCCATTCGTAATACATAAAACCGTGTAATTTCCATTGATTAAATGAGATCCACCCCAAATTGTTTCATCATCCGGATGGGCCACAATCATTAAAGATTCAGGCTCTTGGGCATGAATTACGGATGTATTTAGACAAAGCATTAAACTTAAGATGCATAATAATAACTTTTTCATTTTCATCACCAAAAAAATTCTATCAAACATTTCTTAACACTCTACTTATGCATTTCTTAAATCTTCTTAATATATTTATGAAAATTTAATATTTCCTTTTGTCGATACTTAAGATTTATTTTGTATAGTAAAACCATGAAAAAGAGAGATACGTTTTACATTACAATACTATTTATATTACCCATTTTATTTGTACTCTGTGTATCCACATATTCCATGTATGGATCAAAGTTAGATTGGTTATCCCAACATATATCTTTGGCAGACTATTTTCGACAGACCCAACAATTACTTCCAGATAGTTTTGCGAATCTTCAAGGACAAACCAATGCCTTTAGTTTTTCATATTATGGACTATTAAGGCCAGACGTTTTAGTTTCTTATTTATTTCCAAATATTCCAATACATTTCTTTATTATAGGTTATGCAACACTTCTATGGTCATCTACAGGAGGACTTTGTTATTGCTGGCTAAGAAATAAAGGATACAAAGATTCAATTCGTTTTTTTTCAAGCATATGCTGCATATGCGCAAATTGCTTCTTTCAGTCCCACCAACAAATCATGTTTGTAGAAATTCTACCTTTTTTATTTCTTTCACTCATTCTAATCGATAGTAATAAAAGACAATGGATCAGTCTATGTATCTGTATGGCACTATTCCATAACTATTTCTATACGCCAGGCATGATATTGATTTTGCTTTTATATGATTATAATCAAAACCATACGATAAAAGATATTCTGATTCCGATTCTTATTGGTGTTGGTATGGCTACAATTTTATGGCTACCAACCGGATATTTGATTTTAAACAATCATAAATCTGTTGTACAAACCAACCTATTTAATTTATTAATTCCAAACTTTACTCTAAAAGGACTTGTCTATGATAGCTATGGATGTGGATTGACTGTGATTAGCTGGATTGCCCTATTTCAAGGCATTCAATTTAAAAAGACAAGGAACCTATCGATTCTGTTGATTTTAATGTTTGTTTTCCCGATGTTCTCTTATATATTGAATGGAACTTTATATGCACGCACAAAAATATTGGTGTTATGTTTACCACTCGTGCTTATGATCCTTTCCTATTGGTTACAAGAAAGAAAGTTGAATAAGGGTTTACTTGTTTTAGCTAGTTTATTTCTTTGCACCAAAACAATGCTTCTTGGATTATTAATTTCACTTGTATTTATAGGCTATTACTTTATGGATAAAAAAGAATGTCTAATGACGTATGCCCTTGTACCTATGGTTGTCTTTACAGGATTCAACTACAATCAGTGCTTAGATTTAAAACTCTATAATTCAATGTATTCTAAGGATAAACAAAAATTAATTCAAGGAAACGATTTGAATCAACGAACAGCCGATTTAGATCAGGTGGGTTATAGTGTCAATCGTATCTATGACCCAAAAGAAATGAAGGCATCAAGTTATACGTCAACAAGCAATTCTTTATATAACACTTTCATTTATGACATTATAAAAAGTCCGATTTCCCAATCCAATCGAACAATCATAACAGATAGTGAGAATTATTTATATTTGAGTATGATGGGGATTCAAAATGTATTGAGTAAAGACTCTAATTTATATGGATATAAAGAAGTAGATAGTAAAGGAAAATATAAATTATTAAAGAATAAAAATGTATTTCCAATGGTCTATGTCACAAGTGATACGATGAGTGAATCTGAGTTTGATAAACTCTTTTATCCATATAATTTGGATACCATCTATAATCGCACGATTGTGAATGGTGAAACAAGTAATGATTATGCCTCAAAGATGAAACTTATAAAGAATTTAGATCAATCGATTGTGATTCAGAACAAAAGGAAAATAAAAAAAACAATACCCATTGATTTTGATACTAAAAATAAGCTGATCTGTATTGATTTTGATGTAAAGAATTATACAGATAAAAAGATTTCGATATCCATAAACGGAATGAAGAATACATTGTCAAAAAAACATTCTGTGTATCCAAATGGGAATAAACATTTTACGTATATTCTTTCTAAAAAAGAATTGAAACAATTTGATGTTACTTTATCCAAAGGAAAATATAAGATATCCAATATTCGTGTGTATACATGTGATATGAATGTGTTTGACCGAGTTGTAACTAAAGTAAAACCATTAAAGACAACTTCTATATTTAAGGGGAAAGTAACAATATCTAAAGATGGGTATTTAGTAACTTCATATCCTTATGAAAAGGGATATGAAATTTATGTCGATGGAAAGAAACAGGATGTTGAAGTTGTGAATAAGGCTTTTGTGGGATGCAAAATCAAAAAGGGAAGCCATACAATTACGATTCACTTTCATGCGCCATTTAAAAATATAGGACTATGTATAAGTGTTCTTTCCTTGATGATAGGAGGATTCTGGATATGGAAAAAGTCAAAGAATTTATAAGCTATGGAATCGTGGGAGTTATGACAACTCTTGTGAATTATATTGTTTATTTTATTTGTTTAAAAATAGGAATCGATTGGCTGACAAGCAATAGTCTAGCTTGGATGGTAGCCGTTATTTTTGCGTATTTTTCAAATCGTAAAGTTGTATTTCATTCAAGTAATGATATGAAAAAAGAGTGTATCGAGTTTTTTGGACTTCGATTTATGACATTACTTATTGAAAATCTACTATTGGCCATTTGTATTGATGGCTTAGGTGTTTCAAATTTACTATCCAAGATTTTGGTCAGTGTGATCACGGTTTTGGCCAATTATTTCTTATGTAAATCTCATATATTTTCTAAGAAGGAGGAAATGTTGTATGAACAAAATTAGTGTTGTCGTTCCTTGTTTTAATGAAGAAGAAGTGCTTTCCATGTTTTATAAAAAGACAAGTGAAGTATTAAATGAAATAGAAGGCATTACCTATGAATTATTGTTTGTGGATGATGGGTCAAAGGACCACACAAAAGATATATTAAGAGCATTAAGCTTGAAGGATGATCGTTGTGAATTTATTTCTTTTTCAAGAAATTTTGGTAAAGAAGCTGCTATGTTTGCAGGATTAAAAAAATCAAGTGGTGATTATGTTGTGATCATGGATGCCGATTTGCAGCATCCTCCTGTATTATTAAAGGAAATGTATAAAGCTGTTAGTGAAGAAGGCTATGATTGTTGTGCAGGAAAAAGAGTAGACCGTACGGGTGAAGGTAAGATTCGTAATTTCTTATCGCATACTTTTTATAAGGTGATGCAGAAGATGTGTAAAATGGATATGAGCGATGGTTGTGGTGATTTTCGTATGATGTCAAGACAAATGGTGGATGCGATTCTAGAATTAAAAGAATACAATCGCTATATGAAAGGATTGTTTTCATTTGTGGGATTTGATACAAAATGGATTGAATTTCATAATGTACAACGAGCAGCAGGTAATTCTAAATGGAATATCTCTAAACTATTCGCATATGCGATGGAAGGTATGTTTTCCTTTTCTACAGCGCCGATTGTATGGATTGGTAATATTGGAACAGCCATTATGATTTCATCGATTTTAATGACTTTGTTTGGATTGTTAGTACATGTCACGTCCATGTTTCATTTAGTATGTTTGATTCTGTTTTTGAGCGGGCTTCAAATGTTGTTTGTAGCTATTTTAGGTCAATATACGACAAAAGACTATATGGAAAGCAAACAAAGACCGATCTATATAGTAAAAGAAACTAGCCGAAATTTAAGCTAGTCTCTTAATGTGATTTCAATCACTGTGTCAATTGGATCTGGACACTGGTGTGAATTGGAATCAATATGGATAAATGTATAGTCAGGAAAACTTTCTGCGTTCCAAGGCGTTTGAATTTTGATTTGAGAATGATCAGACAATCTTCTTATTCCTTGGATTTTTTCTTTTTTGATTTTAACAGGTATATCAAAAATACTCTCATCTAAAATATGTGCATAGATTTTATTTCCCTTTTGTGTGTATCTTCCCCATTCGGGTTTTTCTAATTCACATTTTGTGCATCCATAAATAGAAGCTTCATTTAGTTTCATCCATTCTCTGATTTCATTCAATACTTGGATAGATTCTTTAGGAAATTGTCCTCTAGCATCCGGTCCCACATTTAAAATTATATTTCCACCCTTGGATACACATTCAACTAGAGTACGGATGATTAGCTTAGCCGATTTATAATTCGTGTCCTTAGCGCAATATCCCCAATGCTCATTCATAGTGATGCAAGCTTCCCAAGGTACAGGTAAACCTTGTGGAGGAATCATTTGTTCAGGTGAAGTAAAATCGCCAGCTGTAAAACTAGGGTGTGCATCCATAATGGTTCCAGGATGTACACCATCACCTTCGAGTCGATTGTCGATGATCATGTCTGGCTGGTAAGTTCTTGCCATAGATACGATTTTATGGGCATCCCATACATCTTTTGTCATATTGTCATAAGAAAAGTCAAACCACATGATATCCAACTTTCCATAGTTTGTAAGTAATTCCTTGATTTGAGTATGCATATAATTCAAATAGTTTGAAAAACAAATCGGTTTATCATATTCTGCATTATTTCTTTCAGGATGATGCTTATCATTGTAGTGAGGATAGTCAGGATGATGCCAATCAAGCAGGGAATAATATAGACCGACTTTTAATCCTTCTTGTCTAAACGCATCTAGAAATTCTCTTACATAATCTCTATTTGCCTTCCAATCTGTAGTTTTGGTATCAAACATACAATATCCATCATGATGTTTGGCAGTCATTACGGCATATTTCATGCCGGCTTTTTTGGCAAGTTTAGCCCATTGGTGTGAATCAAACAAATCGGGATCAAATTCATTCGCAAAAGGAATATAATCTTCTTCTTTCATTTCTTCGTTGCTTCTGACCCATTCACCTCGTGCTGGAATGGAATAGATTCCCCAATGAATAAAAAGTCCGAATCTAGATTTTTGAAACTCTGTAATATTCATACTATCTCCTTTAGAAAAGTGGTTCTTGTAGCTGCTTTCTTTGAAGTGCAATGCCTGGCTTCGACAAGATTTCCTTAGTTTTAGAAATATCCTTTAACCAAGGATCAATATCTTCTTTTTCAAGTATCACTGGCATTCTAGAATGCACAGGTTTTACATATGTATTGGCATCCGTGGTAACAATGACAAGGTGATCATCAATAAGAATTCCTGCAAAATAGAGAATGTGATCGCAATAAAATTCCACTTTATTTTTACCTAAATCCCACTCGTAGAAACTTCCTGCAGGCACAATACAATGCATGGAATCTTTAAATAAAGGCTTTTCAAGAAGTGTTTCTTGTCTAGCATTTAAAATTAAATTGTTGGTTTTATACCCAAATGGCACCATTTTCTTTTGGTTTCGAGTAAGTACAAGACATTTGTCACTTGGATGAATGTCTTTTTCTTCTAAACCAAAGGCTTTGGCTACTTTAGGTGTATATCGAAAGCTTGTACACATACTAGAAGTATATCATAAGAAAGAGGTTGTAAATAAACAGATAAAAAAGGGCGTATTAATGATCAATACATCACGTGGTGAAATTATTGATACAAATGCGTTGATTGAAGGGATTGAAAATGTCATTATTGGTGGAGCAGGCATTGATTCTTTTGAAAATGAACAGGAAGTTATCCACATTGACCATAATTATAATGTTATTAAGAATCGAGACTTATTGATATTAAAGGCTTATCCAAATGTCATTGTGACACCACATGCAACCTTTTATACAGATCAAGTGTCTTATGATATGGTGCATTGTTCATTGGAAAGTCTAAAGAATTTAGTCAATAATCAAGAATGTAGATATCAATTAAATTAAGGACAAGAGAAATCTTGTTCTTTTTTTCTTCAACAGCAAATATAGATTTATGCTTTATATAAAGCGAATATGAAAAATATAATGTTGTATGTGTATATTTAATGTCTATTTCACATTGGCACTGTGATTTAGCTTCTTATTGTATGAATCAATAAACAATATAAAAACTACCTACGCCAACTCTCACAAAGTTTGTAGGTAGTTTTTACTACAAAATTCTCCAGAACTTACATATTTGTATGTTCTTTTTTGTATCCTTATCTAAGCATGAAAGAAAAGATTAAACAACTTATTAATCGCTATTGGCGTAATTTATTCTTGAGGAACGCCTTAAGTTAGAGTATACTAACCATAAAGTTAGATATAACTAACGGGAGAACGATTATGAAGAAATGTATTGAATTTAATGGGGTATCAAAAAAGTATGAAGTAGGAGAAAAGGCATTTTATGCACTAAATGATGTTTCTTTTTCAATTGATCAACATGAAATGGTCGTTATTTTAGGTCCGAGTGGCGCTGGTAAATCAACTTTATTGAATATTATGGGTGGCATGGATCATGTGACAGATGGAAAAGTATATATGGATGGTTTAGATATTAGTAATTATAGTGAAAAAGAACTTACGGATTATCGTGCTAAAAATATTGGGTTTATTTTTCAGTTTTATAATATTTTGCCGACACTTACAGTGAAGGAAAATGTAGATTTGATTCGTGATGTAGTAAAAAACGCAAAGGATTCCATTGAAATATTGAATAAAGTTGGTTTAGGTGGACAAGAGAACAAATTTCCGAATCAATTAAGTGGAGGGGAACAACAGCGTGTATCGATTGCGCGTGCCATTGCGAAAAATCCAAAACTTCTTCTTTGCGATGAACCTACTGGGGCTTTAGATTCAAATACGGGAGTAGAGATTTTAAAGTTATTGCGCGAATGTACAGGAGAAAATACAGTTGTGATTGTAACGCATAATGCGTTGATTGCGGATGTGGCAGATCGTGTGATTCGTCTAAAGAATGGAAAAATTATTGAGAATGTTGTGAATGCACAACCTAAAAATATAAATGAGGTGAATTGGTAATGTTGAAGAAGAAACTGTTACGTGATCTTTGGCATTATAAGGGTCAATTCTTTACAATTTTTCTGATGGTGTTTATTGGAATGCTCGCATTTAGTGGTATTCATGGATATATGGACGGCATGGACGAAAGTGCTAAAGAGTATTATAAAGAATATAATTTGCAGGATTTATGGATCACAAATACAAATGTTGCAGATTCGGATTTAGAGAAATTAAAGTCTATGGATCATATAAGCGATGTAAATCGAGCATTAGTTTTGAATGCGAAATTAAAGGGGTATAAAGATGTAACTTTAGAAACAAATGTTTTGGAAGAGAATACCATTTCTAAAATGTATGTTATCAAAGGGGAAAAATATGCATCGAATAAAAAAGGGTTGTGGTTTGATAGTTATTTGGCAGAATATTTAAATATTCATGTGGGAGACACTTTAAAGTTGGATGTTTCTGGACAGACTATGAAGCTAAAAGTTGAGGGGTTAGTAAACACACCGGATCATGTATATTTTGTGAAGGATTCAACAGAAATTTTTCCTACACATCAAAACTATGGCTTTATATATATGTCGGCTGATACTTTTCAAGACGCAATGCATGTGGATGTTACATATAATAAGGCTTATGTGGATGTAGATAAGAAAAATAATGTGTCATCAGTAAAAAAAGAGATTCAAAAGGATTTTAATTTTTTATCTGTAACAGATCGTGACAATTCTTTTTCATATGCAGGTTACCAAGCGGAAGTAGAAGAAGGTCAAACTTATGCACCTGTATTTACGGGATTGTTTTTAATGATTGCGATTTTAAGTGTAATGAGTACAATGAATCGTTTTGTTCGCCAACAAAGAGTGCAGATTGGTACTTTAAAAGCACTTGGATTTAAAAATCGAAAAATCTATATCCATTATATTGGATTTGGCTTTATGATTAGCTTGATTGCGGCTGTATTAGGTGTTCTGGTTGGATACTTTACAATTGGTCAATTCTTTATTGATATGGAAGCTAGTTATTTTGAAATGCCAAATATACATACGGCTTTGTTGCCGATTGTGATTCAAACAGCAGTTTTGGTTGTAGCTTTGATTTCTTTAGTCACATATCTTTCTTCTAGAAAGATTCTAAAGGAAACGGCAAGTGAGGCTTTGCGTCTAGAAGTGCCAAAGGTAAAAAAGAATAGTTTGGATTGGTCTGTAAAATTTAATAAATGTAAATTATCGACAAGATGGAATATTCGAGATATAGCCCGCAATAAAGGAAGAAGTATTGCAGCATGTGTTGGAATTATTGGATGTACAATGTTACTGGTATGTTCGTTTGGTTTGTGGGATACGATTGAATCTTATATGGATTGGGAATATAAAATAATCAATACATATCAATATAAAATTAGTTTAAATAGTGATTATACAAAAGAACAATATGATCATTTAACTCACTTGTATGGAGATGCTACAAGTAAAAGTGTTGCGATTGAATTTAAAAATAAGGGGAAAAATGAAACAAGATCGATGCTTGTATTGGATGGAAAAGATAAATTAAATATCACAGATCATAATGAGAAGGTTATGTCTGTTCAATCAAATGGAATCTATTTAACAGAAAAACTAGCTGAAAAGTATGGGATTCAAGTAGGGGACAAAGTTACTTGGCATTTGACTGGAGATTCTTCTTGGCATACAAGTAAGGTTATTGGCTTGAATCGTGATCCGCAAACGCAGCAATTCACAATGTCAAAGAAATATTTTGAAAAGTTAGGATATACATATCGTCCAGATTCGATCTATACAAATAAAAAACCAAAAAAAATAGATGGTGTTTCTAAAATTAGCAGTATTGAATCGATTCAAGAAGGTGTAGAGAGTATGCTTGAAGCGATGAAGTCGATGATGGTCTTATTAATTGTATTTGCGGTCTTATTAGGCTGTGTCATCTTATATAACTTGGGTGTGTTATCTTTTACTGAAAAACAATATCAATTTGCGACATTAAAGGTATTAGGCTTTAAGGATAAACAAATCAAAGAAATCTTTATCAAACAAAACACATGGATCATGTTGGTGGGAATGGTGATTGGTTTGCCACTAGGCTATTATATGTTGTCGTATATTTATACAAATGCTTTAAATGAGACATATGATTTTCCAGCCGTTGTAGAATGGATTTCTTATGTGTACGCAATCATAGGAACCATTTTAGTTTCGTATGTAATGAATAAGTTGTTGGCAAGAAAAATTAAAACAATTGATATGGTTTCAAGCTTAAAAGCCAATGAATAATTCGAATTTATTCGACAGTTGTTTATAATATTTACTTTAAATAAAGTATAAATTAAAAATAAAATGTTGTATGTAAAAAGAGCTTTTAAGCTAAAAATCTCTTTATTTGATTGAATTTTTAGTTTATATATTTCTGTAATTCATGGGTGAGGTCGGAAAAAGTGTATGATTTTACTAAATTGAGACCAGAAAAAATGTAAAAGATCTTTATATAAAGTAAAAAAACCTATATCTTCATGAAAGGTATAGGCTTTTTTATGTGTTTATTAATTAATGTGTTTATCTTTAAATTGTAAACGAGCTAAGGCTCTTGCCATACTGGCTTGTGACATATAATATTCACGAATGGATTGTTTCTGTCTCATTCTTTCTTTAGCACGTTCTAAAGATTCTTTGGCTCTTCTTGCATCTAGTTCTTCTTGTGTTTCACATGTATCAACTAAGACTTCAGCTTGGTTGTTTGAAAAGATCATGGATCCATAGCCACTAACGACTTCAATTTCAGAATTATCTTCTTTTCGGATTTTTAAAAGCCCAGGCGTAATTGCGTAGATTGTCTTGGCATGATGTGCAAGAAATTGTTTACTTCCATTGGGTGTGTGTATCGTTAATACTTGTGCTTTACCATTATAAAACACGTGATCACTGGCCATGATTTTTAAATCAAAAAGTTCCATGATTATACTTCTTTCGCTTTTTCTTTGACTTCTTCAATGGTTCCTACATTGAAAAAAGCACTTTCAGGATATTCGTCCATTTCTCCATCTAAGATTGCTTTAAAGCCTTTGATTGTATCTTGTAGAGGAACATATTTTCCTGGAATTGAAGTAAATTGTTCAGCTACGTGGAATGGTTGAGCCATAAAGTTACGTAAACGACGAGCTCTAGCTACAACGGTTTTATCTTCATCACTTAGTTCATCCATTCCTAGAATGGCAATAATATCTTGTAGTTCTTTATATTTTTGAAGGTATTGTAAAACACGTTGAGCTGTTTCATAGTGTTCTTCACCTACAATATCGGGTTGAAGAATTCTTGAACTTGATTCAAGTGGATCTACAGCTGGATAAATACCTTGTTCAACAACTTTACGAGATAAGACGGTTGTCGCATCCAAATGTTCGAATGTTGTTGCGGGAGCAGGGTCAGTTAAATCATCTGCAGGAACGTATACAGCTTGTACACTAGTAACGGATCCGTTTTTTGTGGAAGAAATACGTTCTTGAAGTTGTCCCATTTCATTCGCTAAAGTAGGTTGGTAACCAACGGCGGATGGCATACGTCCAAGTAAAGAAGAAACTTCTGATCCAGCTTGTACAAAACGGAAGATGTTGTCGATAAATAATAATACATCTTTATGTTCAACATCACGGAAATATTCGGCCATAGTCAGTCCGGTTTCGGCAACACGCATTCTGGCTCCTGGACTTTCATTCATTTGTCCAAAGACAAGTGCAGTGTTCTTGATTACACCGGATTCACTCATTTCAGTATATAAGTCGTTTCCTTCACGACTTCTTTCTCCAACACCTGTAAAGATGGAATAGCCTCCATGCTCACTGGCAATATTTCGAATCAATTCTTGGATCAGTACGGTTTTTCCAACGCCGGCACCCCCAAACAATCCAATCTTTCCACCTTTGGCATATGGTGCTAATAAGTCAATAACTTTGATTCCTGTTTCAAGAACTTCTGTGACAGGAGATTGATCTTCAAATTTTGGTGGTTTTCTGTGAATAGGCCAATATGTATCTGTATCAATCGCTTCTTTTCCATCGATTGTATCTCCCAAAACATTAAACAAACGACCTAAATTTTGTGTTCCAACTGGAATTTCAATGCCCATTCCTGTAGATAAGACAGGCATATCTTTTTGTAAGCCTTCACTAGGCGATAACATGATACAACGAACTGTATCGGTTCCAATGTGCTGCATAACTTCCATTACAACTTTTTTGCCGTGGTTATCAACCTGCAAAGCGGTTTGAATATATGGAAGTGGCGTTTCATCAAAATGTACGTCTACAACAGGGCCCATAACTTGTGTGATTTTTCCTATTTGCATGTGGATTGACTCCTTTTCTTCTTTTGTAGCTGTTGCCTTCTAGCTTTGGCACCAGCTGCAACCTCTGTTATTTCTTGTGTGATTTTTGCTTGTCTTTGACGATTGTATTGTAAAGATAAACTGTTTAATAATTCTTCACCGTTTTTATTTGCTGAATCCATTGCCTGCATACGCGCAAAGTTTTCGGATGCATAAGATTCAACAAGGGCACTATAAATAAATCCAGATAAATAATCAGGGATGACAATGTTTAATAATTCAGCAGGGCTTGGCTCCAACTGAATGGAGTGAATGGTTTGTCCACCAACTTCAACTTCCTGATTTAAACGATACAAAGGAAGTAACTGTTCAACATCGACCGTAAATTGATTGTGTTGATCCATACGTGTATAGATAATTAATACTTCATCGATTGTTTTTTCAGCATACAGTTCAAGCATTTTACTCGAAATGGATCTTGCACGACTCAAAGTTGGATTTTGCGCTGTATATAGAAAACTTTCTTCAACCGGAATGTGTCGTCTTAAAAAGTATTGTCTTCCAACTTCTCCAATCATATAGAGCTTATAGTTTGGGTGAGCCTTAATGATTTGTTCAGTGAGCTTTAAAACATTAAGGTTGTAGGCACCGGCCAATCCCTTATCTCCAGTAACACATATGATGGCCTTATTTTGATGTTTTTCATCAATATATTCTCGACTATCTAAGTAAGGGTGTTCAAAGTGATCAGGAAGATTTTGAAGGATCGTCAAAATCTGCTTTCGTAATGAGTAAAAATAAGGATCGGTATTTGCGGCTTTTTGTTTGGCCGTATTCATTTTGGTTGAAGAAATCATATACATGGCTTTTGTGATCTTCATAGTCGATTGAATACCATTCATTCGATCTTTGATTTCTCGGATTTGTGACATTATTCTTGTCCTCTATATTGTTTAGCTAGTGTAATGATTCTTGTTTTTAAATTGTCATCCAGTTTTTTAGTTGTATTGATCTCACGACTGATTTCACTGTGATTTTCATTAAACCAATCTAATAATTTTGTTTCTTCTTTTTTGACTTGTTTTGAATTCAAATCATCTAGAATTCCTGCGTCTGCAACTACTAGAATAATAACCATGTCTGCATGTGACATAGGGTGGTTTAAAGGTTGTTTCAAAAGCTCCATAAGTACTTGTCCGTGTTGAAGTTGTCGTTTTGTCGCATCATCTAAATCGGAGGCAAATTGTGTAAACTCCTTCATTTCACGGTATTGAGCTAAATTGATACGTAAAGATCCAGATGCTTTTTTCATGGCTTTAGTTTGAGCGGCACCACCGACACGGCTAACAGATAATCCAACATTAACAGCAGGTCTTTGTCCTTCAAAGAATAAATCACTTTCCAAGAAGATTTGACCATCGGTAATTGAAATAACGTTGGTTGGAATATAGGCACTTACATCTCCATCTTGAGTTTCGATGATTGGAAGAGCTGTGATGGATCCTCCTGAATTTAATCTAGAAGAACGTTCTAGTAGTCTAGAATGTAAATAGAATACATCACCTGGATAGGCTTCACGTCCTGGAGATCTTCCTAGTAATAAGGAGATCGTACGATAGGCAACGGCATGCTTGCTTAAATCATCGTAAACAATAAGTACGTCTTTGCCTTGATGCATAAAGTATTCAGCTAGAGAAGTTGCAGAATAAGGGGCAATATATTGTAGGCTGGCTGAATCGGCAGCCGTAGAGTTTACAATAACGGTATATCCCATCGCATCATTTTTCTTTAATGTATTGACTAGGTTAGCCACTGTACTTGCCTTTTGGGCAATAGAGACATAAATACAAATACAGTCTTTTCCTTTTTGATTTAGTATAGTATCCAATGCGATTGAAGTTTTACCCGTTTGACGATCCCCAATGATTAATTCACGCTGTCCTCTTCCAATAGGAAACATAGAATCGATGGATAGAATACCGGTTTCCATAGGAGTTGTGACAGGTTTACGGTCAATAATGCTTGGGGCGGGTTCTTCGATAGGACGCATTTCAGCGGCTTCAATAGGACCAAGTCCATCAATTGGATTTCCAAGTGGATCCACGACACGTCCTAGAAAATTAGAGCTGACTGGCATACCTGCTTGTTTTTTTGTTCGAGAAACCTTTGTACCTTGACCAATAGTACCTTCTGTATCAAATAGAATAACACCGATGTTTTCGGTTGTGATATCGAGTACCATTCCTTTTGTACCATTCTCAAAAACAACAACTTCTCCATACATCGCATGATCTAGTCCCGAAATGGTTGCGATACCATCTCCAATTGTTTCGACATAGCCAACTTCATTTTCTTGGGAAGTGGCTTCAAATTGTTCGATAGCCTCTTTTAAAATGGACATAAGTGTTCCATCTTTTTTCATTTGAATAGCTTTATCTCGAGCCGCCTGAATTTGTTCTTGAAGCTGTTGTTGGCGAGAACGCGTAGACCAATCGTATTCATCGTTGTTTGCGCTTAGAATAAAGCCTCCACGTACACTTGGATCAATAGAGATGGTTAGTGTAATATTTTCGGCCTGGTATTTATTTTTAAGGAATGTCTTTATTTTTTCTTCTTGCGCTGCATTAGGCCTTGTTACACAGCGTAAGGTTGCGTTTAAATTTTCGTTGTTCATTTATTTCATTTCCTTTAAAAAATCATCATATAGTTTTTCATCGCTCTTTGTATTTGTGATTTTATCAGCCGCTTTATTAATCAAATCTGCGATTTCAGATTTAGCTTTTGCCTTTTCCTCATTGGCAGCTTCAATCGTTTTGGTGCGAGCTTGTTCAATCATTTCATCGGATTTTTTATTTGCATCCGCAATAATTTGTTCATATTCAAGGCTGGCTTTTTCTTTTGCATCCGCTAGCATGCCATCACAAATTGTTTGCATATTTGCAAGCTGTTGATCTGCTTTATTTTTTGATTCAAGAGCTTCTTGTTTCTTTTGATTTGCCAAGGCAAAATCAGATTCTATTTCTTGTTTTCTTTTTTCAAGAATGTCATGTACTGGTTGAAATAGAAAATGTTTCATCAGTGCATATAAAATAAGTAGATTGATGATTGTCCAAAGAATATTGGAATCAATTCTTAACATAGATTATCCCACCTATTTCACCATTAAGATGATTAGAATACCTAATACAAATCCATAGATGGCTGTTGCTTCAGCTAAAGCTGCACCAATTAATAAGGTACTACGAATTTTTCCGTGAGCTTCTGGCTGCTGGGCGATGGCTTTTACGGCACTGCTTGTCGCAAAACCAATACCTAATCCTCCACCAATAACGGCAAGTGCTGCCATTCCAACTCCGATTGCTGTTAAACTCATTTTTATTTCCTCCTAATTTTATTCTGTTTCTGTCGCTTCTGCGATAAATAGTGATGTTAAAAAGACGAATACATAAGCTTGAATGAATCCATCAAAGAAATCAAAGTACAAGCTAAATACAGTAGGTATAAAGACAGGAACGACCATTTTGATCATTTCCATAATGACGAAGGCACCAATGACATTACCAAATAGACGCATACACAGTGATAAAGGACGTGTAAACACTTCAAGAATATTGATGGGTGTAACAACGGCGACGGGTTGAGTAAAGCTTTTGATCCAGCCTTTCATGCCTTTAGCTCGTATTCCACTGATTTCAATCAATACAATGCTCATAAGTGCTAGTGCGATAGTGACATTCATATCTTTGGTTGGGGGTTTCATACCAAAGATACCAATGATATTCGCAAGACCTATATATAATAGGATGGTTGAAATGTAGGTACTGTATTCTTTGGCATTTTCACCAAGCATGGAGATTGTGAATTTATCTAGCCATATGACAATACTTTCCGCTACAATTTGTTTCTTGCCTGGATTATGAACTTTGAGTCCTCGTGTTAACCAAGCAGAAAGTAAAACAAGTATAGCCATGACAACCCATGTGATGACAACAGATTCACTAATCGCAAAGGGACCGATAGTAAACGCGGTGTCAACGTTTAACTGGTCGAGTAGTTCTTTTGTGAACTCTTCCATAGCTCCTCCTTTCAAAACAATAAAAAAACGATGGAGATAATCCGTGAATTTACGAATTAAGACAAAATTCGTTTTTCTATAAGCTCGTATTTTAGTTCTCATGATTTTGAAATTCAAGTCTTTTTATCAATGTAAACGTTATCTGTTTTATATGACAAATTTTTGTATATTTCGCATATATGATACATATGTCTCAATTACATAATCGACTTTGTTTTGTGTTTGAATTTTAGAAAAAAGGGCATAAAAAAAAGGAAGAATCGATCTTCCTCTTAATGTTCCTTTGTATGATCAAAAGCCATGCCTAGAATGGTTTCAATATGTTCATCATCTAATGAATAGTAGACTGTCTTTCCTTCTTTTCTAGATTTGATGAGTTTAGAAAGGCGTAGTGCTTTTAATTGATGTGATACGGCAGATTTTGTCATATCGAGTACGTTGGCTAAATCCGATACGCACATTTCGCTTTGTTGAAGGGATAATAAAAGCTGAAGGCGTGTACTATCGCCCATGACTTTAAAGAAATCTGATAGGTTCATAATTTCATCAAAGGCCGGCATGTTTTCTTTTACTTCTTGTACTAATTCTGTATTTTTAGGCTTGCAGTCACAATGTGTACCAATCATATGTTCTCCTTTTTTCTTTATTATAGTTGAATGATTGAACAATTGTCAAAAAGTTATTGACATCATGTATGAATCCTATATAATGAAAGTGTAAAAAGTTGAATATATGTTCAACTATTCAAATGTGGAGGAAAATAATATGAAAAAGAGTTATAAGATTGATGTAGATTGCGCAAACTGTGCAAACAAAATGGAAGTAGCTGCTAATAATACAGAAGGCGTAAAGAATGCGGTTGTAAACTTCATGATGTTAAAGATGAATGTTGAATTTGAAGATGGAGTTCAACCTAAAGAAGTCATGGCTCGTGTTTTAGAAAATTGTAAAAAAGTAGAAGATGATTGCGAAATTTTCTTTTAATGAAAAGTAAGATGCGAAAGCATCTCTATTTTTCAATTATTATAGTTGAATGATTGAACAATTAATGTTTTTGGAGAGGTAGAGATAAGTATGAACAAGAAACAGAAAAAGATGTTAAAGCGAATTATTGTTGCGAGTATTCTTTTTATTATAATTAAGGTCGCAAAACTACCCGAATATATTGAAATTCCTTTGTTTCTAGTGGCCTATCTAGAAATTGGTTATGATATTCTTCTTAAGGCTTTTAAAGGAATTAGAAATCGTCAGGTATTTGATGAGAATTTTTTGATGGCTGTCGCAACAGTAGGTGCTATTGGTTTGAAATCTTTTGATGAAGCAACAGCTGTTATGTTGTTCTATCAGATTGGGGAATGGTTCCAGAGTTATGCGGTAGGTAAGAGTCGCAAAAACATTACGGAATTAATGGATATTCGTCCGGATTATGCCAATGTTGAAGATGAGGATGGAAATCTTGAACAAGTAGATCCGGATGAAGTTGAGATTGGTACAATTATTGTGGTTAAACCTGGTGAAAAAGTGGCTATTGATGGAATTGTGGTTGAAGGAAGTTCTACTCTAAATACAGCGGCTTTAACAGGGGAAAGCTTGCCTAGAGAAGTGAGTGAAAATGATGAAGTAATCAGTGGCTGCATCAATATGACTGGCTTATTAAAAATTAAGACAACAAAAGAATTTGGGGAATCTACTGTATCAAAAATTTTGGATTTGGTTGAAAATGCGTCAAGTAAGAAATCTCGTTCAGAAGCGTTTATTTCCCGTTTTGCGAGAATTTATACACCAGCCGTATGTTATAGTGCTTTGGCATTGTTTTTACTTCCACCAGTATTCAATTTGATTATGTCAAATCCTGCTGACTTTGGCACATGGCTATATCGTGCCTTAACATTCTTAGTTATTTCTTGTCCATGTGCATTGGTGATCAGTATTCCTTTGAGTTTCTTTGCCGGAATTGGTGGCGCCAGCAATCAGGGCGTTTTGGTTAAAGGATCTAACTATTTAGAGGCTTTGGCATCCTGTAAATATGTTGTATTTGATAAAACAGGTACAATGACACAAGGTGTATTTGAGGTGGCAGGGATTCATCATGCGACTATTCCAGAAGAGAAATTATTAGAGTATGCGGCAATGGCTGAAAGTTATTCGACGCATCCTATTTCTAAAAGTTTATTAAAGGCGTATGGAAATACCATTGATAAATCTCGTATTGAAAATGTAGAAGAAATAAGTGGTCATGGTGTTAAAGCTGTAATGGATGGAGTGCAAGTACTTGCAGGTAATGATAAATTAATGAAGATGTATAATATTCCTTATCAAGAATGTCATTCTGTAGGAACCATTGTACATATGGCTATTGATGGCAAATATGCAGGTCACATTGTGATTTCGGATATGTTGAAGCCACATGCCAAAGAGGCTATTGAAGCATTAAAGAAGGCTGGCATTAAACAAACAGTCATGTTGACTGGGGATGTAAAAAGTGTGGCAGATAAAGTGGCTTCTGAATTACATATTGATAAAGTGTATTCAGAGCTGTTGCCTCAAGATAAGGTGAATAAAGTTGAAGAATTATTATCTTTAAAACAATCGAAAGAAAATCTTGCCTTTGTCGGAGATGGAATCAATGATGCTCCTGTATTGTCAAGAGCTGATATTGGTATTGCGATGGGTGCTTTAGGCAGTGATGCAGCTATTGAGGCGGCAGATATTGTTTTGATGGATGATGATCCATTAAAGATTTCTAAAGCCATTAAGATCGCAAAGAAGTGTATTCATATTGTATATGAGAATATTTATTTTGCGATTGGTATTAAACTCGTTTGTTTGATTTTAGGTGCCATTGGTATTGCGAATATGTGGGTTGCGATTTTTGCGGACGTTGGCGTTATGATTATTGCCGTATTAAATGCGATTCGTGCATTAAATGTTAAAAATTTGTAAGGAAATCTTAGGATTTCCTTATTTTCATATTGTGTTAAATTTGTTTTAGTTGTATCTTTGTCTTGTACGCAGAAAAGGAGATTCGAGATGCAGGAATTAAAACCAATTAAAGAAGGAAAAGTACGTGAAATTTATGACAATGGGGACAACCTTATTATGGTTGCGACAGATCGTATCAGTTGTTTTGATGTAATTCTAAACAATGAGGTTACAAAAAAAGGAACTGTTTTAACACAGATGTCAAAATTCTGGTTTGACTACACAAGTGATATCTTACCAAACCACATGATTAGTGTGGATACAAAGGATATGCCGGAATATTTCCAACAAGAAAAATTTGAAGGAAAATCAATGTTATGCCGTAAATTGAACATGCTTCCAATCGAATGTATTGTTCGTGGTTACATCACAGGTAGTGGATGGGCTAGCTACCAAGAAACAGGAAAGGTTTGTGGTATTGAACTTCCAGAAGGATTACAAGAATCACAACAACTTCCAGAACCAATTTATACACCTAGTACAAAGGCTGAAATTGGTGATCACGATGAAAACATTTCTTTTGAACAAAGTATTGCGCACTTAGAAAAATACTTCCCAGGACATGGTGAAGAATATGCAACTAAGATCAAAGATTGCACGATCGCTTTATATAAAAAATGTGCTGAGTATGCTTTAAGCAAAGGAATTATTATTGCGGATACAAAATTTGAATTTGGTTTAGACGAAAATGGTAATATCGTTATTGGCGATGAAATGTTAACTCCTGATAGTTCTCGTTTCTGGCCTGCAGACGGATATGAAGCGGGTCATTCGCAACCATCATTTGACAAACAATTTGCGCGTGACTGGCTAAAGGCAAATCCAGGTAATGACTGGACACTTCCTCAAGAGATTGTGGATAAGACAATTGAAAAATATCTTCAAGCTTACACAATGTTGACGGGAAAAACATTATAATTAAGGAATACCCATAAGTTGAATGCTTATGGGTATTTTTTTGAAAACTGTATTTTTTGATGCCTAATTATATTTGAAAACCGTAAAATATGATGTTAATAACCACTTGAAAACCGAAGAACGCTATGTTTAAATGAGGAATAGATATTAGAAAATAATAATTATTGAATATATATGGTGAGGAAAAATATGAAACAAGGTGTATTTATAACATTTGAAGGAAATGATGGATCAGGAAAAACAACCGTATGTAAAGCGGTACAAGAAGAATTGATTAAAATGGGATACGACTGCATTTATACTCGTGAGCCAGGCGGAAGCAAGATTGCAGAATCCATTCGTAATATATTATTAGATGTAAACAATACAGAAATGGATGATCGTACAGAAGCATTATTATATGCGGCAAGTCGTAGACAACATTTAAAAGAAGTTGTTCTTCCAGCATTGGAAAATAAGAAGATTGTATTGTGTGATCGCTTCATTGATTCAAGTTTGGCATACCAAGGAATTGCACGAGGCATAGGTTTAAAAGAAGTATGGGATATCAATCAGTTTGCGATTGATGGATGTATGCCTGAAAAGACTCTATTTTTATCCGTTAGTGTAGAAACGGGTAAAAAACGTATGAATCTTCGTGGCGACTTGAATCGTTTGGACCAAGAAGAAAGTTCATTTCATAAAGCTGTGCGTCAAGGTTATGAAACATTAGTATCCATGTATCCAGAGCGTATTGAAGTGATTGATGCCGAGCCTTGTAAGGAAGAGGTTTTAAAAAGTGCCATGGAATGTGTCTTAAAGGTAATCAAAGAATATGAATAAAGAGTATCTAAAAAAAGCACAGCCAATCGTTTATCAGACATTGTCAAATGCTCTAAAAAACAAAAGAGTTGCGAATGCCTATTTATTTCACGGACCAAAAGGTTCAAGTAAATTAGAAACAGCCATCTTATTTGCACAAAGTATTGTGTGCGAACATACAGATTTTGATGGTTTTGCGTGTCAAGAATGTGAAAGTTGTAAACGCATAGAGAATGAAGAATCTTTAGATTACATGATTGTATCGAATGATCGTATTAAAAAGAAAGATATAGTGGATTTACAGGCGTTTTTTGAATCAACGAGTGCAGGAAAACAAAATGCCAGAATCTATATTCTAGATCATTATGATAAGGCTACGCCAGATGCTTCAAATAGCTTGTTGAAGTTTTTAGAGGAGCCAAGTGAAGGGATTTATGGTATATTAATTGCGGATGAAAAATCCAATGTATTACCTACTATTCAATCTAGGTGTCAGGCTATTCATTTTAAACCGGAAAGCTGTGAACACTTGTTGCTTGAAAATACAAGTGAAGAAAACGCGAAGATGTTGGCCGAATCTGGATATACGTATGATAAGGCTATTGAATTGTTGTCTTTGCCTGATTTTGAAGAGTTAAAACAAGTTGCACTTGAATATATTGAACATGCATCTTCTTTTGCACAAATTGAAAAGATGCAGACAGGTGTATTTGTGAATAAGTCTGAACGCATGAATAAGGATTGGATACAATTGTGGATTCAATGGATTTTATTCTATGTAAAAAATGATAGGGTAAATTTACCTTTAGAAAAAAAAGTAAAACTATATTCGATTTTGGTTGAGAATATGGATATGTTATATCGACCAGTCGATTTAGGTTTATTTATGGATAAGCTTTATTATGATATTAGGAAGGCTGTGATTTAGTGAATACAGAAGGAAAAGTAACATATAAATATATTGTTTATATTCAGTTTGAAGAATCAAAAAAAGCCTACACTTTCGGGTCAAATGTAAAATACTATACAAATGATATCGTTGTTGTAGAAACAGTACGTGGACAAGAATTAGGAAAGGTTTGTGTCCCTACCGTTGATTTTGATGCTTCCAAAGTAAAAGGAGATATTAAACCGGTATTGCGTAAGGCAACAACAGAAGATATTAAGTGTAAAGAAGAAAATGTAGAAAGAGCTAAAGAAGCTATGAAGATTTGTCACGAGTGTGTCGCAAATTTGAAGTTGGATATGCATTTGATTAGTTCTGAATATACATTGGATCGTACAAAAGTTATTTTTACATATGTATCTGATGATCGTGTAGATTTTAGACAACTATTGAAAGATTTAGCACAACACTTACATTGTCGTATAGAATTAAGACAAGTGGGTCCAAGAAACAAAGCTAAAATTGTCGGTGGAATTGGAAACTGCGGTATGGAATGCTGCTGCTCAAGATTCATGTCAGATTTTGATACAGTATCAATCAATATGGCTAAAAACCAGTTGTTGGCATTGAATATTCAAAAGTTGAGTGGACAGTGTGGAAAACTAATGTGTTGTTTACGTTTTGAAAATGAAGAATATACAAGAATGCGTAAGGATTTGCCAAAAATCAATTCAACTGTGACATATAAAGACAAGAAGTATCGTATTTCAAGTATGAACGTTCTTCAAAAACAGGCTAAGTTAGAGAACAAAGAAGAAGTCTTGTTTGTAGATTTCAAAGAATTGTGGCCAGACAAGGAATTAAATAATGATTAGACAGAAGAGTTTTGAAACGGATGTTTCCACATTGTATTTGGTTCCTACACCTATTGGAAACTTACAGGAAATGACACCTAGAGCTTTGGATATTTTAAAAGAAGTGAGTGTCATTGCAGCTGAGGATACGCGTAACACAAAAAAACTTTTAATGGCATATGGAATTGATACAATATTGATGTCGCATCATGAACATAATCAACAGGTCAGTATTCCTAAAATCATTGAACGATTAGAAAATGGCGAAAATGTTGCGGTAGTTTCCGATGCAGGCTACCCTTTGGTTTCAGATCCAGGACAGAAATTAGTTCAAGAAACCATTTCGCATGGATTTAATGTGGTTTCTGTTTCAGGTGCCAACGCAGCTATGAATGCATTGGTTGCGAGTGGATTGAGTTGTTATCACTATTTGTTCTATGGCTTTTTAGACAATAAGAGTTCAAAAAGAAAGAAACAGCTAGAAGAAATCAAAACAATTCCTTATACAACTATTTTCTATGAAGCACCTCATCGTATTGAGGATACTTTACAAGATATGTTGGAAGTATTGGGAAATCGTCAAATGTGTTTAGCTAGAGAACTTACAAAAGTGCATGAAGAATATATTCGTGGTACCATTGAAGAAGTGTTAGAAGTAGCGGCTACTTGTAAAGGTGAAATGGTTATTGTCATGGATGGCTTTAAACAAGATGACGTTGTATTTGATATGTATACAGCCATTACGAAAGTGGATGAATATATTGAATCTGGAATGCGTACAAAAGAAGCTATTGGTTTAGTTGCTAAAGAAATGGCTTGCAAAAAGAATGAATTATATGAAGCTTATCATAAAAGATAGGCTTTTTTCTTTTATATAAAGTAAATTGTGTTGTTACAGAAATTAAATGAAAAATTAATTGAAATAGTTACAGAAAATATTATAATAAGTTACTGAAAAGAGAAGAGGAAGAATAATGAATAAGAGAAGTGTATGTGCCCTAGGTATGGCATTTGTACTTGCAGGATGTTCTGCAGGTGGATCAGGTTCTGGTAAAGAACAAACATTAACAGTTGGATTGTTTACAGAAATGAATGGAGATTTTTCTCCTATGTATTATCAGACCGTTAACGATCACAATGTAGTTAACTTGGTATATCAAGGATTATTGGCATATGACAAGGATGCCAATTTAGTTCCAGAATTAGCAGAGGAACTACCTACTATTAGTGATGATGGAACAACAATGACATTTAAATTGAAGAAAGGTGTTAAATTCAGTGATGGATCTAAATTTACTTCAAAAGATGTAAAGGCAACGTTTAGCGTTATGGCTGACCCAAGTTATACAGGACGTTTTTCAAGTAATGTAGATTTCCTAAATGGATATAGCGAATATCATGATGGAGATGCCAAAGATGTCTCTGGAATTGAAACACCAGACGATTATACAGTTGTATTCCACATGGCAAAACCAAAAATCGATGCAGAATCGACTTTGGGAATACAAAAAATTTGTAGTGCAAAAACATTGAAGTATAAGAAGGGAAAAACTTCGAATGTTGAAAAGAACAATAGTAATCCTATTGGAACAGGTCCTTATAAATTAAAATCATTCTCTAAAACAGAGGGAGCTTCATTGGATCGAAATGAAAATTTTGAAGCCAAAGATGGAGAATATCAGATTTCTAAGATTATGATCAAGAAAACGGAGACTTCGACTGAAATCAAAGAATTGGAAAATGGAACAGTCGATTATATTCCAGATGTAGTAGATGCGAATAAAATCAATACAGTTGCCAAAGACAAAGATAAAGGTTTGACTATGGATTCGTATCCGAGTGATCGTGAAGACTTCTTGTTTATGAATACAGCTGCAGGTGCATGTCAAGATCAAGCAGTACGTCAAGCTTTGGCTTATGGATTTGATCGTGAAGCCTATATCGAAAGCTATTATAAATTAGATGATAAAGATGCCAAATTGGCATATGTACCAGGCTTGTTTGGTAACCCAGTATCTGGCGAAAATAGTGCATATGTTCGTGGTGAAGAAAAAGCTGATGGGGCTACTTACTATGATTATGATGTAGAAAAGGCAAAACAAATCTTAGATGATGCAGGATGGACTGTTGGTAGTGATGGTATTCGTGAAAAAGATGGTCAAAAATTAAGCATTAAGTTCTTGGCTGCAAAAGAAAAAGATGCGATGGATACAATGATTCCTATGTTACAAAAACAATGGGGCGAACTTGGTGTCGACTTCAAGGCAAACACAATGGAGTTTAATACAGTTATTTCAACTGTAGGTGATGATTCAGCTGTTGGTGATTGGGATGTATCTTATTTAGGAAACTCTTTTACAAGCCCTGAAGATACAGGCGTTGATTACTTTATTCAATCACAAGGCGTAAATAACTTTGCTCGTTTAAAAGATGATGAATTAGATTCATACTTAGCTGCAGGTGCTTATACAGCTGATAAAGATGCTTCAGCAGCTGCTTACTTAAAGGCTTATGTTCGTCAAGCAGAATTGTGTGCATACTTACCAACAGATGGTGTACAAACATATTGTTTACGTAATAAGAAAGTAAAAGGTTTGAATACATCTTCTACATTTATTTGGTCACAATCAATGGCTACAGCTTGTATTGACGATTAATTTGAAGGGGCTGTAATGGATAAAGAAGTTTCAATTTAATAAAAAAGGACCGAATATTCAAGACTTAAAAATCTGAATATCGGTCTTTCTTTTATTTGTGTAAAAATAGCTAGTTAATTGTAATGCATACCAGATATCGTTCCAATTCTCTTTGTGTTTATCTTATGACGATGTTTAAAAACATGTGAAGGAAGTCGTAGAAGACGGTTAAATACATCATATATTTTGGTGTTGCAGGATATGGAATATAGTGGGATGCGAAAACAAGCTAAAAAAAGATAGCCAAGAATCAATTCACATTGATAGACATGTGAATAGAAAGACGAGGCGTGTATGATACAACGAAGTATTTGGTGTAAAACTGGAGATACTGCTCGTATGTGTTGGTCATAATCTAAGAAGATATCACACTCGATAACTAGAATTTTAGAAAAACAATAATTTAAACTAAGGCTCTAGGAGTTAAAAAATAATAAGATAAAAAGAAAGGAGCTAAACTCCATAAGTAATAAAAATTACTTATTCGTTATGGCTCCTTTTTAAATCGTCACGACTTGAATGTTTTGATTGTTTAGTTCTTGAACATAAGAAGAATCAATAGAATGATCAGTTATAACAGTTTTTATTTTATCTTTTAAGTTTAATGGTACAACACCACGCTTAGAAAATTTATCGCTTTCTGTTAGCACGATTATTTGTTCGGCTTGATGCGACATATCACGTACGGCTTGTGCTCGCATTTGATCACGATTTGAAAAGCCAATTCTAGAATCATATCCATCTGTACCGATAAAAAAATAATCAACAAAAAAGTTGGATACACATTCTTGAACCATAGGACCTACCATAACTTGTGAATCTTGTTGATAAATTCCGCCTAAAAGAATAATTTGAAAATTTGATTTTCCACGAATATATTCTGCGATAAAAGCACTATTGGTGATAATTGTTAAGTCTTTATGAAGTTGTGTTAACGTATCCGCTAAAAGTGCACAACAACTACCACTTTCAATCATAATTGTATCGCCTTCATTAACAAGTTCAGTAGCTTTTAAAGCTATTTTTTTCTTTTCTTCATAATGATACGCGATTCTACCATTGATATCATCTGTGCTACATAACACAGCATGCCCATGTTCACGCTTGATGATTCCTTTAGCTTCTAATGCATCTAAATCTTTGCGGATCGTTACTTGGGAAACACCTAGGTATTCAGCGAGTTGAGAAACCTCGATTCTCTTTTCAGATGTCAGTAATCCTAATATTTTATTTGTTCTATTTTTCATTTACGTTGATTCCTATCATTTTGTTTATATAATAAGTGTTTTTGATTTCAAATGAAAGTTAAATTTAGAAAAAAGCGTTAATGTTATTTTCTTTAAATATATTTAAATACTCTTTTAAATCTTCAGGATGATATGAAGGGATATTTTCATAATCGTATTTTATATTTAAAAGATGATATTTATTTTCTCCAAATTGATGGAACGGTAGAAGTTGACACTTGTGTATTCCAATGTTGTGAAGTGTTTTTGAAAATTCTTTTGCGTCATCCAAAGAATCGTTGAAGCCAGGTATAACAGGGATTCGCACAAGAACTGTTTTGCCATTGGCGATGGCATGTTTCATGTTCAGTAATGGTAATTTATTAGAAACACCTGTACCTTCTATATGTTTATCCGTGTTCCAGTGTTTCATATCAAAAAGAATGTAATCTACATATTCCATGACGTGATCAAATGTTTCTTCTGTCGCAAAACCGGTTGTTTCACAACACGTATGAATTCCTTCCTCTTTAGCGGCTAAGAGAAGTTCTCTTGAAAACTCAGGTTGAAGTAAAAGCTCACCTCCAGAAAGTGTTAGACCACCACCACTTTCTTCATAGAAGGCTTGATCTTGTAAAACAATTTTAAGCACTTCTTCCACAGATTTTTGTTCGCCTTGTGCACTTAATGCGTTTCTTGGACATTCATATACACATTTCTTACATCCAATACACTGACTATGGTTGATTTTGACGGATTTATCAATTATTTTCATAGCGTTTTTTGGACAGGTTTCAATGCAATGATGACAATTTATACATTTTTTTTGATCCCAAAGAACTTGTGCTTGTATAAGCTGACTTTCAGGATTTGCACACCACTTACAACGAAGAGGACATCCCTTTAGAAAAACGGTAGTACGAATTCCTGGACCGTCATTTACACTGAATTTTTGAATGTTAAAAATAATTCCTGTTGTATTTCGATTTGTTGTTGTCATTTTAATTTCCTCATATAGAGTATAAACATTTCAAAGAAGAAAAGCAATGTCTATAGTTACAAATGAAAGTATAAATCGTTTTAAATGAAATTAAAGTTGACATGAAATGCGTGTGATGCTATTTTTAAATTGCGAATAAAAGAATATAAAGTTACGAATGAAATGTAATATGGAGGACGGATATGGAAAATGTAGAACATTTTGGAACATTGACAGAACGAATGAAAGAATTTCGAGAAGAAGTTTTAGATGAAAAACCTTATATTGATGCACAACGTGCAATTCTAGCAACGCTTGCTTACAAAGAAAATTTAAATCAACCACGAGTGATGGTTCGAGCTAAAATGCTAGAAAAAGTTCTTGATAATATGAGTATATATATTGAAGACAAATCTCTTTTAGCAGGAAATCAGGCAACTAAGAACCGTAACGCTCCTATTTTTCCTGAGTATACTATGGAATTTGTTATGAAAGAATTGGATCAGTTTGAGAAAAGGGATGGGGACGTATTCTATATCACTGAAAAGACCAAGGAACAACTTAGAGAAATTGCACCATTCTGGCAGAATAACAATTTGCGTGCAAGAGGAGAAGCTCTTCTTCCTGAAGAAGTTCGTGTCTTTATGGAAACAGGTGTATTTGGAATGGAAGGTAAGTTAAATGCAGGAGATGCGCATTTGGCGGTGAACTATGAGCGTATTTTGAAGGATGGATTAAGAGGATACGAAAAGCGTGTAAAAGAATATAAAGCTTCTCTTGATTTGACGGATCCTGAAAGTATAGATAAGTATTGTTTCTATAATGCAGTTCTTATAGTACTGGAAGCGGTGCGTAATTTTGCAAATCGTTACAGCGTTCTTGCACAGGATTTAGCAGAAAAAGAATTGAATCAAGAAAGAAAGATTGAATTATTAGAGATCAGTAGAATTTGTTCAAAAGTTCCATATGAACCAGCAGAAACATTTCGAGAAGCGGTACAATCCGTATGGTTTATTCAATTGATTTTACAAATTGAATCCAACGGACATTCTTTGAGTTATGGCAGATTCGATCAATATATGTATCCATATTATAATCGAGATATTAAAAATGATACTATTAAAGAATCTGAAGCCTTGGAATTGTTGACATGCTTGTGGATAAAGACACTTACAATCAATAAAGTTCGTTCTCAAGCACATACGCTGAGTTCGGCAGGTTCTCCTATGTATCAAAATGTAACGATTGCAGGCCAAACAATAGATAAAAAGGATGCAGTCAATGATTTGAGTTTTTTAGTTTTGAAATCTGTTGCACAGACAAGATTGACACAACCAAATTTAACTGTGCGCTATCACAAGAATATCAATAAACATTTTTTGGATGAATGTGTAGAGGTTATGCGTCTAGGCTTTGGAATGCCAGCATTAAACAATGACGAAATTATAATTCCTTCCTTTATGGATTGGCAAGTTAAAGAGGAGGATGCCTATAATTATAGTGCCATAGGCTGTGTAGATGTGATTTTCCATTTAATCATGTCCGTTTTTTAATCATGTCCGTTTTGGAGGCGATTTTTACCAGTTAATCGTGTCCGTATTAACATTTAGAAATGTCCGTATTGCAATTTGGACATGTCCGTATTCGATTTTAATCGTGTCCGTATTGCAAGTTTAATTATGTCCGTTTTAGAATTTGATTACTTCTAAGTTGGAATTACAGGAGGGAACAATGTATAAATCAAAACGTAGCCTCAAAGTATATGAGGCACCACTTGGTTTAAATAGTAAGCAGCAGATTCCGAGAATTCAGCTTCAGGGCCAGTGGCTAAAAGCACTTGGATATCATGTGGGTGATAAGATTGATGTTCAGTGTACTAATGACACGATCATCATCAATAAAGTGAAGACTATATAAAATAAGCGTCGGCCAATGAGTCGGCGCTTTTGTTTATAAAGTATTATTGTGCCTTACTGAATATCCAGTTATAATAGCAAATATAATAGCCAAGGAGGTTTATATATGAAAACAAAACAAATTTTAATGGCAGGAGCATTAGCTCTTAGTATGGTATTATCTGGAGGAATGTTGACAGGATGTTCAAATTCTTCAACAAAAGACACAAAGACAACAGAAGTTGCCAAGAAAAATGAAGTAAAGACACTTGGACAAAAAAGCAAGGATTCAAAATCTTTGAAGATTACAAACAACACTGGAAAAAAGATCACAGTATTCGAAACAAAATCAAGTTCAGAAGAAAGCTTCAGTGATAACTTGTTGGAAGATGGAGATGCTGTAAAAAACAAAGAAGAACGTACTTTGTATTATGATGTTAAAGAAAATGATAAACTGGACGTAAAAGTAGGATTACAGGATCAGGACAAAACATTCGTATTCAAGGATGTAGATACTACAGATACAAAGAAAGTGGATGTTTCTTTAAAGGATGATAAAGTCAATCTAGATGTAACGAAAAAAGATGGCACTACTGCCACTTTGACACCATCTGAAGATTCTGCAAAGACAGAGGAAGAAAAAAAGGATGAGTCTGAAGTAAAGCAGGAAGAAAAGAAAGAGGAGAAGAAAGAAGAAACAGCTAAAACAGATTCCTCTAACAAATCAAATTCTTCAGAATCAAAGAAGAATAACATCGCTTCGACTAGCTCAAATTCAAACAAGAACAACTCAAGCTCTAGCAGTTCCAAACCTTCTTCTAAACCATCAAATAACAATAGTTCAAACTCAAATAACTCAAAACCAGCCGAACATACACATAACTGGGTTGCACAGTACAAGACGGTAAATGTACCTGAACAAGGACACAATGAACAAGTTTTGGTGCAGGCTGCCTATGATGAACAGGTTCCAATTACTGAAATGAAGGCGTATTCGATTTGTTCAACATGTGGTGCAGATATTACAGGAAATACGTCCGCTCATGTGAAAAATCATGTGATGATAGGTGATGATAAAGGGGGGGTATTATACTGAATGGCGTGAAACAGTAGTGGGATATAATACGGTTCATCACGATGCAGTCTACGAAACAAGATATGTTGTTGATTCACCTGCTACGACAAAACAGGAATTGACAGGCTACAAGTGCAGTGGCTGTGGAAAAACAAAAGCTAACTAAATATAGATCAAAAGACAGAATATAGGAACTCAGATTGAGTACCTTTTCTGTCTTTCACACGCAATAAAACGGGGAATACCCATACTATTGCACCAAAAGAAAGTATTTATAAGAAAGGGTGGCGAAATATGAACAGATACAGTTTATTTGATGTACCTTAAATTAAATTGAAATAATATCAATATTTTTCCTTTCAGAATATTGATAGTACGAAACACTCAAAAAATCAAGATTTCTAACGTTAGAGATTTTTATAAGGGATAGAGATAGAAATAAATAAAGGGGAAATAAATGAATTAAGGCAGTTTGCCAGGACCTGTTGAAAGAGGAACTTCATTTTGCCGGGTTGTTTGATAATTTACAGATTGTCTCGCTTCTTATGGATTTGGAAAGTCTTTTATAGGAGGTAGATTAATATGCCAAGACAGAAAAAAGATGCAAAAATTCTCAATATCAAACTAGCAAAAGAGATTAGTGATCAGCTGGAACAGTTTTGCGAAGAATCAGGAATATCTAAAACTGTTGCTACAGAAAAAATTTTATCGAAGTATTTTGAGGAATATTTCAGCAGACCGGAAGAAGAGCGCACACTTTTCAAATAAGAATATTTAAGAATGCCCACAGGCCTAATAAGCTTGTGGGTATTTTTATGCCTAAATAGAACATGTATGTAAGATTTCTTTTGAGTTGCAATTAAGAAAAAGCGCTGATTTACAGGCAAAATTACAACATTCAGTTTGAGGCTGTATGAGAAACAAAACATGTTGCCTGATTCTGACATATAGTATATGCCAAAGTAATTTATCCCTAAAAATAGGGACAAAATTAGGCACAAACAAATTATGTATTCAAAAAGGAGGAAACACATGGAGAAAATTGAATTCACAAACCCGGAGAGCAAGGAACTTAACGAAGAAGTAAGGAACTACCTTGAGTTGATTAGGGATACGGAAGCCCTTATTGGTGACGGGATGGAGAAGCTGAAAGGGGCCAATTGGGCAAAGCTTTGGAGTAGCCTTGACAAATTGGTTTTTTATCCGAAGACATACGAAGGGAATTTGGCTATTTTCAAAACTCGATGCGACATTCGATACGTAAGCTTGTTTACGAAACCGGAATTTTGCTGTGATCAGGAAACAGACTTTGAGTTGGGCGGCATCCTTAGATCATGGCTTGATGATGGCCAGAAACGTGGCTATTCGCTTCTTATTAACACGACCATCAATGAATTTTGGGGACATGCCATTTTTATCGATCCAGATACGGAGCATATTGCGCCTGTGATGACGGACTATGATGCGGAGCACCGTACTTATACATTATATTGATCAGCATCAATCTCGTCCGAATCTGGGAACATTTTCCTGTATTCATCAACTAATTTTCGGAATATGTAACGAGTAATGGGTTTATTATCCGGAAGCTTACCTGCCAGTAATTTCATCGCTTGGCGTTCAGTGATCTTGTGCAGGCAATATTGTTCTATGACATCAAATTCTTTTCGCTGTAAGCTCATTAGTGATATACGGCGTTTTGGTCTTCCAGAAGCTTTCCTGTGACCAGGAAGCTGCTCGATAGGCTGCGCTTGACGATAGTTATGGATTTGGCTAAGTGTTCCGGATAATAGCTCATGATCGTGGGTATCATCTTTGTCGTCATATCCGAGCGATGGGATTCGCAGGTGTATCTGCTTGTCGTGAAGGAGTTCTAGCGTTTTTTGTATTGTGGGCAAGGTACCGCCAAGTACATAAATATTTGCTACATATAACGTATCGCCACTTTGAATAGGGCGACGTTGGGAAATCTCACCTTTAAGTATGTCACCGTCTGAATAGACAGAACGAGCCACGTCGCAACATTTTATGTAGAAGTAGTTGTATTCTGAGCCGAGCCAGTGGGTTGTATCTGGCAAATGTTTGCGTGCTATTTCGTATTGTTCGTTAACATTTTCAATTCGTGTATTACGAAACAGCCACCACTCACTCATGGCACAACCTCCTCTCTTTTTGTAATGGTTACTAGGACTAACCACTACATTGTATCATATTATTTAAAAATGTTGTCCGAAAATTAGAAGTTTCAAAAAAATGAAATAAAACCGTATAAAAACGGTATTTGCAGATGAATTATTGTCTGAAAATTGTTTGAAAAAGGTCGTTTATTTGTATGCAAAAATAAAAGCACATGAGAAATCAGGCATATAAATTGCGAAGGCAAAAAAATAAACAGGAAGGAGAAATCATTGAAATCACATAAACGAAAAATCGAAGAAGGACGTTGTCAGGGATACGGGAAAGACTATACCCCATTTATTCTGGTCAGAGAATATAAGGGGCGGGGTACAGCATCAGTCATCTGGGATCCCTTTGAAGAAAGATTGATCCACTGCCTGTCGCAGACAGAAGTTGCGGTGTATGAAACAATCCGCTGGCAGGACAATGTGGAACATATCCGCGAACAGTATCTTTTAGATACAGACAGGATGAATGCCATTGCAGAAGAACTTGGGATGAAGAAAGCTCCATGGTGGACCACAGATTTCTTAGTAGATTACGATGATGGAAGCAAGACAGCATTCTCAGTCAAATATGACAGAAGCGCATTTGATCCGAATAAACGTACCTACCGTGGAAAAGAATCAAGGCTGCACAATCTGGTAATGCGTCAGAGAGCAGAACAGATCTATTGGGAATCTCAGAAAGTGAGGTTTAAGCTGGTAACGAACGAAGATATTAATCAGGTGCTTGTGTGGAATGTAAAAAGCGTCATGAGCTATTACGAATCATTTAAGGTGATCAGCAAAGAACAGAAACTGAAATATCTGATTGCACATAAATATGTATATATTCCGATGGATAAACAGATTTTGGATTTCCATGAGATTGTAGAGCGTGCTGGTTTCGATATTGATGAGCTGTATAAGCGAGTATTAGTGGCACGTGACCTTCATGAAGAAATTACAGAAAGGAGAGAACATAATGGAAGAATTAAAAAATAACGAAACATCCGAAAAGAAAGAGACGATAGAGCCGCTGGAAGTTATCACTCTTGAAGGCGATGAAAATCAGGTGGCTGAAGAAAAAATGGATTCACCTGTTATCAGAAGAGGTGATATCTATAGAATTGAGGAGGATGAATGGCGTGTTTTTATTGCAAAGGCTAAGATGGTGGCTGTTATCAATGTGAATACGCATGAAATTAGAAAAATTAAAACCAATATTTTTATTGAACATGTCAAAGACAAACTATACGAAAGTGTCAGTAAAGAAGCAGACCATTCATATACTGTTTTACCTGAAGAAATGGAAATAGTTAATAAACGAGCAGACATTCTGGATTCAATCATTATTGAAGAAGAGGAGCGTATTGAACGTCTTCTAACCAAACGAATGCCAAAAAATAAATTTGATACTAAAGCTATACTGCTAGGCGTTAGTAAAAGACAGTTGAGACGTATGCTCCTTTCGTATTTACTTTCCGGCCGCAATAAGTTCAGCCTTGTGGACCAGCGTAAGAATAATAGCAGACCAAAGAATAGTCATTCAAAAGACTACGAGAATCCAAGGAATGACGTTGACGAAATCCTCAAATATGGGCTTAAGATGTTCGTAAAGTATGGAAAACCGGGAATGGCATATGACGCAGTTCTGCGCCGGTATTTTCGCGAACCGGTCGAGGCACCAGATGGTTCTTCTGTCAAGATGGTAACACTCCCAGAAGAGGAAAGATCAGTATCATACAAGATGCTCTACAACTATATCAGAAAGCATACAGAAGACTATTCCTGCATGGGAAAAGATGAGAGAGACAAGCAGAACAATAACAGACAGCTGGTTGGAAACAGCAGAACCGGAGTCTATGAATTGGGACAGATTGTTGAAGCAGATGAGATGGAGCTTGGCTGTTATGTAGTCGACCAGAATGATGGAGAAACTGTTCTTGGAAAAGCTGTCGTATACTGTATGGTCGAAGTATTGAGTGGAATCTGCATCGGTGCATATGTAAGTCTTGAAAATAACAGTATGCGTGGCTTTCAGCAGGTGTTTCTGTCACTCCTGGAACCGCATAAGAACCAGACGAAAGGCTATAACATTGACTATGATGAGGAAGACTGGCCGTCCATGATCGTACCAAACGAGATCCGTTGTGACCGGGGCTCAGAGTATATGTCCAAGGCATATAGCAAAGCAATGGGGGAACTGGGCATCCGTAATACTCCGGTTCCACCCGGATGCGGTTCTTTAAAAGGGGTTGTCGAATCCTTCAATGGACTGGTTCAGACCTATTTAAAGGCACAGTTAAAGAATAACGGATATGTAGAAGATAAATACCGTGGTGGAGACTTAGCTAAAGGGGATGCATGTCTGACACTGGAAGAAATAAGAGGACTGGTCTACCAATCAGTGATCCTGTATAACCGCCGTGTTTTTGAGGGACTCATTGACAAAAAGTATCTGGATAATGACGTATCTCCAACACCGAAAGGGATTTTCGCATACGAAAAAGCTCATGGCAGAGCAGGAGATCCAACCAATGTAAATGATGCGACAAGACCGGCCTATCTGTTTGCAATGCTGGCAAAGGAAGAAGAAAAAAGAAAATTTACATGGAACCGCAGGAAAGGTATCGTGTACACCTTCTATAAGACGGAACTGCGTTTTTATTCGCAGGAACCATGGTTCTTGGATATTTTAAAAGATGAACCACATCCGGAAGATATTGAGGTCAGATACAATGTGGATGATATCAGGAATGTCTATATCAGATATAAGAAAGAGATCCACAGAGTACCTCTTGCAGAAAAGATTGAACAGCAGTATACATACGTAGACTTAACCTGGGACGAATACGACGAGTGTATCCGCAAAAAGAGGGACTCAAAGGTAATGAAAGAAGCAAAACAGGTATATCTGGACACGAAACTGAATTTGCAGGATACGGTAGAGAAACAGGCAGAAATGGCAAAAGCCCTGAATCCAAAGAAGAAGAAAAAATACGGCAAAGCGCATCCGGAGGATAAAACAGCCAAGAAACAGGAAATGAGAAAAGATCCAGATGAAATTACGAAACGTTCTTATAGTTCCATTGATCCGGAACCTAAGAAAGAAACATTAACAAAGCAGCAGGAAGAGCTGGCAGCGATTGAGCATTTGAGAATCCCAGATGAAATGAGGACGATGGGAGACAGAAAACTCAGCCGAGAAGAAGAAATCAATCGTATCTTGGCACTGATAGAAGACGAAGTATAAGAAAGGAAGAAAACATGGAGAGACTGAAATGTAATTTAACATTCCGTGAACTTAGAAAAGATGAAAATCTTTATGATGATGTAGACCTGACCGCGGGGAGCATGGTAGATGCGCAGTACCGCAGAGTCGCCGGATATGAAGATAATCCTGATGTATGCGCATTGCCGAAGATGCCTTCGGTAAGGGATATCCTGGCTCTTGGAATGGTTAATCCTCCGGGATACGACAGAGAACAGGTAGAAAAAATGAGTACTGCTGAAAAATTAGCCGCAATAGAAGACATTGACATGGCAATGATCCCACTTGGAATTCATGTAGATGTAGCCCGTACAATCTGGAAGTTTTTGGACCGCAGATATAAAGGGGCTGACGTCATGATTTCCGCAAACGAAGATGAGAAAGCGTATGGGAAAGGAAGCTTTGGACGTGCTATCGTTCTGTATCAGAAGCTGGAGGCCCCAAGCCCGATTGGATTTCTGCTTCATGGGAAGACCGGATGCGGAAAGACTATGGCTGTGAACTTAGCGTGTCGCATGTATCCTAATGTAATCTATCATGAGTTTGAGGACTGCAGCTATGTACAGATCCCCATCGTCATGGTGACAGCGCTCAGAAAAGATATCAGAGACGTGTTTGAATCCATTGCCGCAGCATTTGACAGATTTCTGGATACCGGAGATTACCATAGAAGAAGGGCCGTTGGGGCCAAGAGTATCTCTGCAACAGAAGGGCTTGTAAAGAAATGGATCGAACTCTATCATGTCGGACTCATCATCGTAGATGAAGTACAGTTCCTTGATTTCTCGCCAAAAAAGAAGAACATCGAGGACATTGTAAGTATCACACAGGCAACCGGGGCACAGTTCGGACTCATTGGTAACGATGACGGATATAGAGCTATACTGGAATATGACAGGCTTAACAGGCGCGTAGCAAAAAACATTATCAATGCAGACGAGGTTACGAAGAATAATGTACGTTTGTTTGAGAATGCAATCAAGACACTTTGGAGATATCAGTTCGGGAACGTGGAAAGTCCGTTCACAACAGAAATTGAGGAACTTCTCATGTACCATTCATCCAGGAATATAGCACTCCTGAAATACATCGTGATTACTATACAGACGAAGGATGTAATCGAGAAGCGCATGGAGCCGATTGATGTGCCATTCATCGAGAAAACGATTGGGAGGGACATGGAGACACTCCGAAAACTGCTCGCTGATCCTGATGATCCGGAAGATGCACAGTATCACGAGTATATTACAAAGCTCTATGCAAGGCAGGCTAAAGAGGTCGCTACGGAAAATGACGAAGAAAAAGGAAGGCTGTTTGATATGATGGCGGCGGGCGAACTGACCAGGAAAAGAGAAGCGGTCCGCAGCAGAGCTTTCCAGTCAATCAGCGACACTTCAAATTATACTGAAACGCAGATCAACCGCGCAATCAGACAGGCAATCGATAAGGAACCGGATATCCTGGATCACCCTTCGAAGTTTCTTGCACAGAAGGCTATGGAAATATTGAAAAAGGCAAACGCAAAGGTGAAACGTAAAAATACCGCCACAGCTAATCAGGCGAAGAAAGGGAAAAGCGATGCAGCTGCGATTGACAGAGAGACAAGCCAGGGGCTTACAGCTTTGAAAAAAGCTATGAATGAGCAGGAAATATCCTCCGTTTCCAGTGAGAAGCGGGGATTGTAAAAAAGGAGAAGATTATGAGATTACCAAAGAGCATCCGAATAAGAATCTATGATGCTGTGAAGGCAGGCGTTGATGAGAAAGGCTGCTGGACCGCTTCCGAAGATGGATTCGAGGGCAGGACAATTACCAGGGAAGAAAGAAATATCCTGCAGGATCTGGTGAATCATGGGTATGTAAAGAGATGAAAGAAAGGGGTGTATACGATTGAACAAATACAGGTTTCCAATATGGTTTCGGATATATCCGGATGAGAACATTGTGTCATGGCTGGAAGCTTTGTTTTCAGTTAACGGAATGTCAAAAAAGGCTTTCTCTGTTACTTTAGAGGGAAGTACGGAATTGTTAGAGCTTGAGAATATCTGTAGAAAATATGAAGGTGATAAGTTTCCGACGCTGGAAGAGATTATGTCGAGGCACTCAGAATTCAGCACGATGATGCCGTTTCGTAATGAAAGCATGAATGTTCTTGTGGCAGAGCAGGTCATCCGGCAGGCGGAAGATTTTCATATGATTCCAGGCAATAAAAAGAATCATTGCAAAGTACTGAGGTGCTGTCCGGAATGCCTGGCTGAAGACATGGCAAACGGGAGACGTCCCTATATCAGAGCGTGGCATTCGCTCCATGGTGTAACAGCCTGTGCAAAGCATGGCTGCAGGTTACAGATTTACTCAATCTATGACAGCGATAAACCGGTTGTTCCAGCAGATGAAGAAAGCCTCCGGTATGCGAAATTCCTCTACCAGGTTTATCTGCATCAGCCAAAAGTCACGTTAGATGATATAAAAGACCTGCTTGCCGGTACGAAGACCGGACGATTGATACTGGACAGGCTGACAATTAACTGCATTATCAAAGCTTTCTGTGAAAAGTATGAGCCTGACGAGTTCATAGAGCAGATCAAAGGAAGAGAAAAAGAAGGATGTCAGATTGCAAGCAATACATGTCCGCACTGCGGGACGATTTACCATTCCTTCGGCCTGGCCAGGTCTTATGGATATGAATGTCCGATATGCGAGAGGAAATATGATGGCCTGGAGCTGCTGCAGAAAAGAATAGATCTTTCCTGGAACGGAGAATACGAGGTGACTGGATACGAGGATGAAGCTCATGTCAGAATCCGTCACAGACCATGCGGAAGGGAATATATACTGCCGCTGAATGCTCGTGGTCTTACAAAAAGACAGTTATGTGACAAGTGCAATTATAAGTATCGGGACAGAATCGGCAGGAAAGCCACAATGAATAGTGGTGAAACATGCAGGATTATTGCTTATCGGTCTTCGATGGATTTAGATGTAGAGTTTGAGGATGGAGCTATTGCCAAACACACGACTTATACGAATTTTAAGTTAGGAATGATCGGCCGTCCCGATGACACACCTGAAGAACAGGCAAAGCGCAGACTTGGAGAAAAGAGAACCATGAACTGCGGGCTTGAAGCTGAGATTATTCGGTATGGAGCTTATGCCGATATTGATGTTAGGTTTGAAGATGGCTATATTGCCAGGCATGCAGCATATAAAGAATTTTTAAACGGGTCCATCAGGCCTCCGATTGATCGTGTCGGAGAAACAGGTATTATGAACAATGGGCTCAAAGCTACAATTATTGCATATCGAAAACATATAGATATGGATGTTCTTTTTGAGGACGGTTCGGTTGCGGAGCATATTGATTACAAAAATTTTACGGAAGGGCGTGTTGCAAGGCCGCAGGACTCCAGAAGAAATAGAGGGAAGTTCCGTATCGGCGAAAAGAGAATTATGAAATGCGGACTTGAAGCAGAGATTATTTCGTATCGTAAAAGCGAGGATATGGATGTGCGATTTCCTGATGGTGTGATTGTAAAGAATGTACAGTATACGAATTTCAAACGAGGGATGGTAGGGCATCCATAAGATTAAGACGCTGGTTTCAAAAGCTGGTGTCTTTTTTGCTGTATGGAAGAAATAAGTATTTTTGATATTCTGACATGTATAAAAGGTAAGAACAGATATAAAAAAGTGAGGGGCAACTTATGGTAGCAAATTATCGACAAAGCCATGGAATAGCATTTAGTTAAAAGTGGAAGGTTCTGCTGTTTGGCGGTCCTTTTGCTATGCCATACGTTTTCTGACATATTATAAATGGAACATAGAAAAATGGAGTCAGAAAAAGGAGGAAACGACTATGATTACAACATAATGCAACAAAAACGCTGGAAAGATTCTAATATTCTGTCAATCGTGAACTGGTTGACGATACAAATAATATTTTGTATGATAAGGATAAGAAGGATGTACATAAATCCAGTAGAATAGGGGAATCCCCGAAACATTAGATCAGGGATGCCTATGAGCTTTCCTTGATCGTTTTTTACATCAGATTAGGGAAAGGATAACAATCTATGGGACAAAAAGACATAACAGAAAAACTTCTGGAAGACTATAATGACGTCTTCGCAGACATTGTCAATGTTCTTTTATTTCGCGGAAATCGGATCGTGAAAGAAGAATCATTGAAAGAAACAAAGGTAAAATCACAGTATAAAGCCGAAGCAGGCAAACTGCATGAACAGGAAAGGGATGTAGCCAAATATTGGCAGGATGGTAACGTTCTTGTTGCAATCTGCGGACTGGAAAACCAGACTGCAGAAGAGAAATATATGCCATTAAGAGTTTTTAGCTACGATGGAGCTTCTTACCGACGGCAGCTGTTGTCGGAAAATGATGAGAATCCCATTGTTCCGGTCGTATCATTGGTACTTCACTTCGGGATGAAAGAATGGTCATCACCTCATAATCTGAAAGGAGTTATTGATATTCCAAAGGAATTGGAGCCATATGTAAATGACTACAAGGCGAATATCTTTAACATTGCATTTTTAGATGATGAAACGGTGCAGATGTTCCAAAGTGATTTTCGAATAGTTGCAGATTTCTTTGTTCAGAAAAGGAAAAACAAAGACTATGTGCCGGATGAACACAAAATAAAGCATGTAGACGAAATGTTGAAACTTCTGCAGGTGCTGACCGGAGACGACAGGTATAATGTAAAATTTTCTGAAACAGAAAAGAAGGAGGACATTAAGATGTGTGATGTAATGGAAAGAGCGGTAAATAAAGGCAAAGAGGAAGTTCGTAAAGAAGAAAGAATCAATTCAATAAAGATTTTAGTATCTTCGTATAGGAAACGTGGTCATTCAGATGAAGAGATCATTGAGGACCTTATGGAATCATATGGACTTTCTTGTGACGAAGCAACAAAGTATGTGAATAAGTAAACGCTTTTAAAGAGGAAGGTCTGCCGGTTTGGCGGGCCTTTTTCTACATCGCAGATTTTCTGACACATTGATTTCCCCAACACATTGTGACAACTTATTTCAAAAGAGAGATGATAAGGTGTTCGTAAGATTAAGACACTGGCGAAAGCTGGTTTCTTTTTTTGTGAAAAAGCGAAAAATCAAATCGATATTCTGACATATATAGGGTAAGTGTTAATAACTCAATCATTTATATTGCTGTTGCAGGCAAAATTGATTGCAGAAATACATAGAAAGGAGATTATTTTATATGAGTAAAAGCAGAGGGCGTGGAGTATCCGGACGTACTCACACACAAGCACAGATTAATAATTATGCCAATCAGCATAATCCAAACAACAATGCATACAAGACTAACTTGAATAATCACGCAAACCAATGCAATCCAAATAATGGTCAATATGCTGGTCATGGCAATGACAATGAATAGGTTTTAATTATTTCAATCGTGCATAGGAGTCAAACGAGGCTTTTCTTTCATTAAGCTCCAACCAGTTATTTAACGATCAGCATTTACAGGCATATTGGTCAAGTACCTAATTCCAATCAGTTTTTAAATACCCGAAAAACCAAACCAGCCTTCAGGAAAAGAAATTTGCTGCCGGGGTAAAAAATCAAAAGAGATTGTGGAAAATTGGAATCAGAGGTTCCCTGATACAAAAGCTCTCATTTCCATAGTGAATTTCGGAAAGGGAAGTGAATAACGGGGAAAAATAAACGAAAACATGCGGTTTTCGAGCATCTAAACGGAAGTAATTAAAGGGGAAAATACAGTAGAAACAGCAGTTCCAGGTAAATGGGGTTACCGTTGTACGGGAATGTCTTATATCAATTTTCCAAGAATGCTTTTGTGTACGATGAATAACGGTGTGGATCTTACAAGTAATAAACGTTTTACAAAAGGATATGGCTATTTTACGGAAATGGAAAGTTATGAAGAACTTTTAAAAGCATGGGATAAAACAATAAGGGAAATTACTCGATATAGTGTTATTGTAGAAAATGTAATTGATAAGGCCTCTGAAAGAGATGTGCCAGACATTCTTTGTTCGGCTTTGACAGATGATTGTATTGCCAGAGGCAAAACAATCAAAGAAGGTGGAGCGGTCTATGATTTTATTTCAGGACTTCAAGTAGGAATTGCGAACATGGCAGATTGTTTGGCAGCTATAAAGAAGTTAGTGTATGAAGAAAAGAAAATCACAAAACAAGAGCTTTGGGATGCAATCTTAGATGATTTTTCATCACCTGAAAACAAAAAAATTCAGGAAATGTTGATTCGTGAAGCTCCAAAATATGGAAATGATGATGATTATGTCGATCAGTTAATTGTGGAAGCTTATGATTCTTATATTGAAGAAATCGAAAAATATCCAAATACACGTTATAATAGAGGACCAATTGGCGGAATTCGTTACGCAGGAACTTCTTCAATTAGTGCGAATGTTGGACAAGGTATGTCAACGATGGCTACGCCAGATGGACGAAATGCATTCGAACCTTTGGCAGAAGGTTGCAGTCCAGCGCATAATAGCGATAAAAATGGACCTACAGCTGTGTTTAAAAGTGTGTCTAAGCTTCGTACAAATAAAATTACGGGTGGCGTTCTGCTAAATCAAAAAATGACACCTCAAATGTTGTCGACTGAAGAAAATCGACAAAAATTAGAATTGCTGATTAAAACTTTCTTTAATCGTTTACATGGATATCACGTGCAATATAACATTGTTTCTAAAGAAACTTTGATTGATGCACAGAAGCACCCTGAAAAACATAAGGATTTAATTGTTCGTGTAGCCGGATATAGTGCTTTCTTTAATGTGCTTTCTAAAAAGACGCAAGACGATATTATTGATAGAACAGAACAATCTTTAATGTAAGAAAATGTAAATAATTTGAAAAAGCTATTGAAAATATGCTTTATCAGGTGTATTCTATAGGCAACTGATGCGAAAGAGATCAAACTAAGAACCGGATATAAAGAGATTCTAGTCAGGGTGGAAGCTAGATTATTACGACTTAGCAAATGGACTTTCAAGGGCAAGGTGAAAAGTGTTTCTGAGTAGCTGCGACGTGTTCCGTGCGTTAAATGGATCGAATGTGATGGCATTCTAGAGGTGGGTATAACTATACCAATTCAGGTGGTACCGCAGATTATTTTGATATTCTGTCCTGTGTCAAATTTTTAATTTGATGCAGGATTTTTTATTTATAAGGAGAGTGATGAAAAGTGTTAGCTGACTGGTGGTGGTACAAAGAATAAATAATTAGGAGGTAAAAGAGAATGTATAAAAAATTATTAGCATGTGGAATGGCTTTATTGATGTGTGGATGTAGTGCAAAAGCTGCAGGTAATGATCAAGTGTTGACAGTTGGGTTGAGTTCAGAAATGAACGGAACTTTTTCGCCCATGTATTATCAAACGACAAATGATTCTTATGTCGTTGATTTGGTTTATCAAGGGTTGTTGAAATACAACAAAAAAGGAGAGTTAGTTGCAGATTTGGCTAAGTCCTTACCTGAAATCAGTGAAGATGGCAAGACAATGACTTTTAAATTAAAGAAAGGCATCCAGTTTAGTGATGGATCCAAGTTTACTTCAAAAGATGTGCAGACAACATTTACTGTTATGGCCGATCCAAGCTATACAGGTCGTTTTGCGAACAACGTTGATTTTTTAGATGGTTATAGCGAATATCATGATGCAGATGCATCTAGCTTTACTGGAGTTGAAACACCAGATAACTATACAGTTGTTTTCCATTTGGATAAGCCTAGAATTGATGCGGTTTCTACACTTGGAACACAGAAGATTTGTAGTTCAGAATATTTAAATTATAAAAAAGGAAAAACAGAAAATATTGAAAAGAAGAATAGTAAGCCAATTGGAACGGGTGCTTATGTATTAAAGAAGTTTGAGAAGACAAGTGGGGCTAGTTTAGTTTCAAATTCAAAGTTTAAGGCGAAAAAAGGACAGTATCAAATTTCTAAGATTATGATCAAAAAGACAGATACTTCAACAGAAGTCAAAGAATTGGAAAATGAAACGGTGGACTATATTCCGGATGTGATTGAGGCAAATAAAATTAAATCTGTACAAAAGAATAAGAGTTTGTCTGTTGATTCTTATCCGAGTGATCGTGAAAGTTTTATTATCTTTAACTCTTATGCGGGAGCTTGTAGTGATGTTGTGGTAAGAAAAGCCATCGGATATGGATTTAATGCGCAAGAATATATTGATAATTACTATCAAATTGATGGTATGGCTTATAAGCCTGGTACTTTTGGAAATCCTGTTTCTTTAAATAATGGAAAAATGATTCGTAATGAAGAAAAAGTGGATGGTGTCACTTATTATGATTATGATGTTGAAAAGGCCAATCAAATCTTAGAGGATGCAGGATATACATTGGCAGATGATGGATATCGTTATAAAGATGGTGAAAAATTAACCATTCGTTTCTTGGCAAATAAGGATAAGGATTCTTTGGATTCTTTAATTCCGGTTTTACAGAAGTGTTTAAATGCGATTGGTATTGATTTTAAAGCCAATACAGTTGAATTTAATACAGTCATCAATACTGTGCAGGATGATGCTCAAACAGATAGTTGGGATGCAACATATCTAGGTTTCTCTTATGGCTCACCAGACGATACAGGCATTAACTTTATCTTAAGAACGGGAGCCACAAATAACTTTGGTCGTTTGAGTGATGAACAACTAGACGCTTATCTAGATGCCGGTATGTATACTTCCGATAATGAAGTGTCTAAAGAGAATTATCATAATGCTTTAGTTCGACAAAGTGAACTATGTGGTTATTTGCCTGTGGATTCAACTAAAACATATTGTTTAAGAAATAAGAATATCAAAGGAATGCATACAACATCTATTTATAATTGGGCTCAATCTATTGCGACGGCTTATATTGTAAATAAATAATACATGATGTATCCTAATGGATATTAGGGCAAAGTAAAGTCCTGTACTAACTTAATGTTGGTGCAGGATTTTCTTATATGGGGAGAAATTTCATGGCGAAACAAAGTTCAATTCAGTTAATGACAAAAGGAAGTATTGCCAAACAAATCATTGGCTATGCGATACCTATATTTATCGGGTATCTTTTTCAGCAACTCTACAATACGGTGGATGCATTGATTGTAGGAAATTTTCTAGGGCAGAATGCGTTAGCTGCCGTTACGAGTGTTGGCTCATTAATTTTCTTGTTTGTTGGTTTCTTTAACGGTTTTGCGACAGGTGCAAGTGTCATTGTTGCCAATGCGATAGGGGCTCAAGATGAGAATAGAACAAAAAAAGCGGTATATACAACAGCTACATTTGGTATCTTGTTAGGTCTTATTATGACTGGAATTGGTTATTTACTAACTGATCAAATGTTGATGTGGATGGGATCTCCTCAAGAAGTATTTGGCTTATCTTCCACATATTTAAAAATTTATTTTTTAGGCGGTTTTTCTTTAGTCTTATATAACATGCTTGTGGGTATCATTCGTGCTGGAGGCGATGCCAAACATCCACTTTATTATCTGATTGTGAGTTCCATGTTGAATGTGATTTTAGATGTTGTATTCATTACTGTGTTTAAGATGGGGGTTGCAGGAGCAGCTTGGGCTACAATCGTTTCTGAATTTGCGAGTATGTTTTTGTGTGCTGTGCAACTAGCAAGAGAAGAAAGTATTTTGCATATTTCATGGCTACACTTAACTTTGGATTTTGAAAATCTTAAACAAATCTGTATCTATGGCTTGCCAACAGGATTACAAGGTTGTGTTATAGATTTTGCGAATGTAATGATTCAGTCGTATATTAATTCATTTGGTGCAGCAGCCATTGCAGGTGTTGGTGCATATTCAAAGGTAGAAGGATTTATTTTCCTTCCTGAAATTTCTTTTTCGATGGCACTTACGACGTTTGTATCACAAAATGAAGGGGCAGGACAAAGTGAACGTTCTCGAAAGGGAATTTTATTTGGGCTTGCGGCTGCATTATTAATGATTGAATGTTTGGGTATTTTGATCTACTTATTTGCGCCAACTTTTATATCTTTCTTTAATCAAAATCCAGAAGTAATTGCGATTGGAGTAGATCGTGCTAAAATTTGTGCCTTCTTCTATGTTCTTTTAGGCTTTTCACATGTGGTTTCTAGCATTTTAAGAGGATTGGGACGTCCTGTAATGCCAATGGTGGTCATGCTTGTATGTTGGTGTGCTGTTCGTGTGGTTGTTTTAATGACGATAGGACAGAGCGTACACAGCTTGTATTTAACACATTGGTTGTATCCGATTACTTGGGGATTGAGTTCAATTGTTTATGTATTTGATTTAAGAAAATATAAATTGTTAACACCTAGAGTACAACTTTCATGAAATATAGGTTGTCATTTGAGTTGATTTTAGGTATTATAATATTGCAGAAGTGTTTTTCTGATTTTGGAGGTCTTACTTATGGTCTTAAGAAGATTTACCACAATTGATAGAGAAGAATTGCTTTTTTAAGCGTGCCTACTATAGGTGCGCTTTTTTTGTTTTGAAAGGAAGGTCATTTATGGAAACAAAGCGTGTTTTAATTGTGATGGGGTCTCGTTCAGACTTACCTAGTATGGAAGGCTGCATGAAACAATTAGACGACTTTCAAGTTGGCTATGAAGTTCGTGTGTTAAGTGCTCACCGTACGCCGGAAGCAGTTTTGGAATTGTCAAAGACAGCGTGTGAACGTGGAATTCAGGTTATTATTGCGGCAGCTGGAGGAGCAGCACATTTAGCTGGAGTTTTAGCTAGCTCTACACCGTTGCCAGTTATTGGAATCCCTATTCAGACATCTGCTTTAGGTGGATTGGATTCATTATTATCAACAGTACAAATGCCTCAAGGAGTTCCTGTTGCGACTGTCGCAATTGGTAAATCGGGGGCAAGAAATGCAGCTATCTTAGCTTGTCAGATGATTGGACTTAATGATAAGTCATTACAGGATAAGATTGTTGAATTTAAAAAAGAACAAGCACAAAAAGTATTAGAACAGTCAATTGTTGAATAAGGAGAAGGAAATGGATACTCGTATTTTTGTTCATAAAAAAGAACAGTTTCAAGTTGAAAGTGAATCGTTAGCGGCTGAATTAAGACAATCTTTATCTTTAAAAGAAGATTTTGGTCTTACAAAATACAATTTATATGATATTTTTGATGCCGACGAAAATGATATTGAATTATTAAAGAAAAATGTTTGTAGCGAAGTTGTTACAGATGATGTATATGATTCTGTTGATTTAACAGGTAAATCATATTTGGCATATGAATTTTTGCCTGGTCAATATGATCAAAGAGCAGACAGTGCAATGCAATGTTTGATGCTTTTGAACAACAAACAAACAGTACGTATTCATTCAGGTACTTTATTAGTGTTCGCAAACCCAGTAGATGAAGAAACACTTAATAAAATCACACATTATATTGTTAACCCTGTTGAAGCACGTGTTAAAGACCTTTCTGTATTAGTGGATGATCAGGACGTTGAAGTAAAAGATGTTCCTGTATTAGAAGGATTTACAACAAAGACGAAAGAAGAATTAGATTCTTTACGTCAGACTTTAGGGTTGGCCATGTCTCAAGCGGACATTGAGCATGTTCAACGTTACTTCGAAAAAGAAGAAAAAAGAGATTGCACAATGACTGAACTACGTGTGTTAGATACATATTGGTCAGATCACTGTCGTCATACTACTTTTGAAACTGTATTAGATGATGTGTGTTTCCATTTGGATACATTATCAGATGAGTTACAGGCTTCTTATGATAAATATTTAAAATTACGTCAGGAAGTTCATGGAAATCGTAAAGAAAAAACATTGATGGACATGGCTACTATCGCCGGTAAATATCTTCGTAAACAAGGTAAGCTTGATGATATGGAGATTACCGATGAAATCAATGCGTGCAGTGTAGAAATTACAGTGGATGTAGATGGAAAAGATGAACAATGGTTGTTGATGTTTAAAAATGAAACACATAATCACCCAACAGAAATTGAACCATTTGGTGGAGCAAGTACATGTATTGGTGGAGCTATTCGTGATCCATTATCAGGACGTAGCTATGTATATCAAGCTATGCGTATTACAGGTGCTGGAGACATCACAAAACCAATTAGTGAAACATTAGAACACAAATTACCTCAATCAAAGATTTCAAAAACCGCTGCTCAAGGTTATTCAAGTTATGGTAACCAAATTGGTTTGGCAACTACATTCGTAGATGAAATTTATGATGATGGCTATGTTGCGAAACGTATGGAAGTTGGTGCTGTTGTAGGTGCGGCTCCTAAATCACATGTTAAACGTGAAAAACCAGAAGCTGGCGATATTATCGTTATGATTGGTGGAGCTACTGGTCGTGATGGAATCGGTGGAGCTACAGGTTCTAGTAAAGAACATAATGAAACAAGTTTGGAAAAATGTTCAAGTGAAGTTCAAAAGGGAAATGCCTTGATTGAACGTAAATTACAGCGTTTATTTAGAAATCCTACTTGTACAAAATTAATTAAAAAGGCGAATGACTTTGGAGCAGGTGGAGTTAGTGTTGCCGTAGGTGAACTTGCAGATGGTTTGAATATCAACTTAGATGCAGTTCCAGTTAAATATCAAGGTTTAGATGGTACAGAATTAGCTATTAGTGAATCACAAGAGCGTATGGCTGTATGTATCGAGGCTAAGGATTTTGAAAAATTCAAAGAAGAAGCATATAAAGAAAACTTAGAGGCTATCAAAGTTGCAGATGTAACAGATACAAATCGTTTAGTCATGAAATGGCGTGGGGAAACAATTGTTGATATGTCTCGTGCATTCTTGGATACGAACGGTGTTCGCCAGTACCAGATTGTTGATGTTTGCGAAAATGAATATGATGAACATCCATTTGATGCAGTAAACTCAGATTTAAATACAGTATTACAAGATGCGAATGTCGCAAGTCAAATTGGTTTGGCAGAAATGTTTGATGCTTCTATCGGTAAGAGTACAGTGTTGATGCCTTTTGGAGGTAAATATCAATTAACTCCTGAAGAAGGTTCTGTACAAAAATTACCAGTGCATGGAATGACAAACACATGTTCGGTTATGACATATGGATATGATCCAAAAGTATCTAAATATTCTCCATATTTAGGTGCTAGCTATTCAGTTGTTGAAGCATTAGCTCGTATTACAGCATTGGGTGCTGACTATAAGAAGTGTCGTTTATCAAATCAGGAATATTTTGAACATTTAGGTGCCGATGCACAAAAATGGGGACAACCATTTGAAGCTTTATTAGGTTTGATTGATGCTCAATTGGCATTTGAAACACCAAGTATTGGTGGAAAAGACTCTATGAGTGGAACATATAAAGATATTCATGTACCACCAACAGTGATTACATTTGCGGTAACAACAGCTAAAACAGATGATATTGTTTCGGCTTCATTTAAAAATCCTGGGGACTATGTATATTTAGTAAAGCATACGCCAGTTAAAAATAATGTTCCAAACTATGAACAATTAAAAGAAAATTTTGAAACGGTTCATAAATTAATGCAAGAAAAGAAAATTGTTGCGGCAAGCACAATTAAATTTGGTGGTCTAGGTGCAACTATTGCGAAAATGGCATTTGGATCTAAAGTTGGTGTTGCGATCAGCACAGAAGAAGATGTATATGGATTCAATTTGGGTTCAATGATCGTGGAAGCTACAGAAAGCATTCAAGATGAACATTTAGAATTGATTGGTATTTTAAATGATGATTCTAAGATTGTATTAAATGATGAAACCGTTGAAATTGAAGATGCATTAAAGGCTTGGACAAAGCGTTATAGTGAAATTTATCCAATGATCGTGGATGAAGGAAAAGATACTTTAGAAACTCCATTAAATGATGCAGAAGTACCAATGTCTAAGGAAGTTGTGGAAAAACCAAAAGTAATTATTCCTATTTTCCCTGGACAAAACTGTGAATTTGATACAACAGCTAAGTTTGAACGTGCTGGTGCTGAAGTTAAACAAGTTGTATTTAATAACTTAACTGTAGAAAACATTCAAAAGAGTATCGAAACTTTAGCCAAAGAAATTAGTACAGCACAAATCTTAATGATTGTTGGTGGATTTAGTAGTGGTGATGAACCAGATGGTTCAGGTAAATTTATTGCGAACGTATTAAGAAATCCAAAGATTGCACAAGCAATTGATACAATGCGTGCAAATGATGGTTTGATCTTAGGTATCTGTAATGGATTCCAGGCATTGATCAAATCTGGATTATTGCCTTATGGTGATATTGAAAAATTGGATGCGGAAAATCCAACATTATTTAGAAATAATATCAATCGTCACGTTTCTCATATTGCACGTACTCGTATTACAAGTAATGCTTCTCCTTGGCTTGCAGGTATGAAAGCTGGAAGTGTATATTCAGTTGCTGTTAGTCATGGTGAAGGTAAATTTGTTGCGAGTGAAGAAGTATTGAATAAGTTGATTGAAAATGGTCAGGTTGCAACACAGTATGTAAATGAAAAGGGTGTTCCAACAATGGATGGAAAAGACAACTTAAATGGTTCAAGCATGGCTATCGAAGGTATCTTCTCTGAAGATGGTAAGATCTTTGGTAAGATGGGTCACAGTGAGCGTTATGAAAAAGGCTTGTTCCAGAATATTGCTGGAAATAAAGACCAAGATATTTTCGCAAATGGTGTTCGTTATTTTACACACAAGCAGGTGAAGTAGAATGACGTTGAAAAAAGTAGTTCAAGATTCTTCTGGGATTGTTGGCTTGTTCAATGTAGAACAAGCCGCCCAGAATATCTATTTAGCAATGCATGCCATTCAGCATCGAGGACAAGATGGTGTTGGATTAGCAATTAGTGATGGAGAAAATGTTGTTTGTAAAAAGGGATTAGGCTTATTGTCGGAGAATTTAAAACAAGATACGTTAAATTCTTTAGAGGGGAATATTGCGATTGGTCAGCTTCGAATGGCAACAAAAAATGATTCTCAATTAGAAAATGTTCAGCCGATTATGGTGCGTAGTCACCAAAGATATTTTGCGGTTGTATCAAGTGGGATGATCACGAATGCGATTTCTTTAAGAACGAAATTAGAAAATGAAGGATTGATCTTTCAAGGAACAAGTGATTCAGAATTATTAGCACATTTGATTCAGTTGAATCCAGGTTCTTTTGAAGAAAAAATTGCGAAAGCTTGTCGTATGATGAGTGGGGCCTATACATTTATGGTCATCACAAAAGACAGTTTGTACGTAGTAAGAGATCCTCATGGTATTCGCTCTTTATATATTGCCAAGGTAGATGAAGGATATTGTATCAGTAGCGAAACTTGTTCGTTCCCAATTCTTGGTGGAGAATTTATTCGTGAAGTAAATCCAGGTGAATTGATTTGTTTCAATTGCGAAGGTATGAAGTCTAGTCAGATTATTGAAGAAACAGAAACGAAGGCTTGTGCTTTAGAGTATGTATATTATTCTAGACCGGACAGTGTTCATAATGGTTTAACGGTTCATGAAGTAAGAAAACAATGTGGTTATTATTTAGCTAAAGAAGAGAATATTGAAGCGGATATCGTTGTTGGTGTTCCTGATTCAGCTTTAAGTGCAGCGGCAAGTTTTGCCAGAACATTGAATGTACCATATGAAACAGGATTGATTAAAAACCGTTATATTGGTTCTACATTTATTCGTCCGACAGAACAACAAAGAATGCAAGGTATGCGTGTTCGTTTAAATGCGATCAGTTCGGTTGTTAAAGATAAAAGAGTTTATTTAGTAGATGATAGTGTTGTGAAAGGTTTTACATCACGTCGAATTTGTCAATTATTAAAAGAGGCAGGCGCAAAAGAAGTGCACTTACGTATAGCTTCGCCAATGTTGAAATATCCTTGTTTATACGGAGCGGATTCAACGGCACAAAAAGATTTGGCGGCATTTAACTATACAGTAGATGAAATGGAACAATTGTTCCAGGTGGATTCATTGCGTTTCTTAAGTGTTGAAGACTTTAAAAAGTGTGTGCCTGAAACAAGCTGTTTAGCTTGTTGTACAGGTGAATATCCAGAAGATTTACAAGATTATAAAGATGAGGTAAAGGAGTAGAGTATGGCAGAACATTATGCAGCAGCAGGCGTTAGTTTAGAGGCAGGATATAAATCTGTTGAATTGATTAAGGAGCATGTTAAGAAAACAATGCGTCCAGAAGTGTTAGGAGGACTTGGCGGTTTCTCTGGTGCTTTCTCATTATCTAAAATTAAAGATATGGAAGAGCCTGTACTACTTTCTGGTACAGATGGTTGTGGTACAAAAGTTAAACTTGCGATGGTTATGAATAAGCATGACACAATTGGAATTGATGCCGTTGCGATGTGTGTGAATGATATCGCATGTGCAGGTGGAGAACCACTATTCTTCTTAGATTACATCGCATGTGGAAAGAATGTTCCGGAAAAAATTGCGGACATTGTGAAGGGTGTGTCTGAGGGTTGTTTACAATCTGAAGCTGCTTTGATTGGTGGAGAAACGGCAGAACATCCAGGTTTAATGCCAGAAGAAGATTATGATTTAGCAGGTTTTGCCGTTGGCGTATGCGATAAAAAAGATATGATTACTGGTAAGGATCTAAATGTAGGAGATGTGTTAATTGGGCTTCCTTCAACAGGTGTTCACAGTAATGGTTTCTCATTGGTTCGTAATGTATTTGATATTACAGAAGAATCATTAAATACATATTATGATGAATTAGGTAAAACTTTAGGAGAGGCATTATTGGCTCCTACAAAAATTTATGTAAAAGCATTAAAGCATATTAAAGCATCGGGTATTACATTAAAAGCTTGCAGCCACATCACAGGTGGTGGATTCTATGAAAACGTACCTCGTATGTTAAAAGAGGGTATGGGTGTTGAAATTGATACAAAGGCATTCCCAAAACCTCCAATTTTTGATTTGATTCAAAAAAATGGAGATATTTCTACGAAAGAAATGTACAACGTATTTAATATGGGACTTGGCTTTGTGATGGCTGTAGATCCAGCAGATGTTGAAAAAGTTCAAGCTGCCTTAAATGAAATCAATGAACCTAGCTATGTGGTTGGTAAAGTAACTGAAACAGGACAGGTAGATGTCCAATGGTAAATATTGCGGTATTTGCGAGTGGTTCAGGTACTAACTTTGAAACAATCTTGTCACATATTGAAGATGGTTCTTTGCATGTGAATTGTGCATGCTTGATTGCGGATAAAGAAAATGCGTATGCTAGAGTTCGTGCGCATAATCATGGAGTAGAAGAGTTTTATTTTAATCCAAAGGGATATGATGGTAAAGCGGGTTATGAAGCGGCAATCTTAGAGGTATTAAAAGAAAAAAAGGTTGATTTGATTGTGTTAAGTGGATATATGCGTTTTATTGGACACACTTTATTAAGTGCTTATCCAAATCGTATCATCAATTTACATCCGGCTTATTTACCTGAATTTCCAGGAGCTCATAGTATTGCAGATGCGTATGAGGCAAAAGTAGCACAAACTGGAGTTACAGTTCATTTCGTAGACGAAGGTGTAGATACAGGTCCTATTATTCGTCAAGAAAGAGTAGCAATCGACCCATCTTGGGATCTTGAAACATTAGAATCGCATGTACATGCGATGGAATATGATTTGTTCTGGCAAGTCATTGAACAAGTCGCAAAAAGTATAGAGGAGGAAAAATAATGAAGCGAGCATTAGTAAGTGTATCCGATAAAACTGGTTTAGTTGAATTTGTACAAGGATTAGTAGATTGTGGATATGAAATCATTTCTACTGGAGGAACAAAAAAAGCCCTTGAGGCAGCTGGAATTCATCCAATTGGAATCAGTGATGTGACTGGTTTTCCAGAAATTATGGATGGTCGTGTGAAAACTTTACATCCAAAAGTTCATGGTGCATTACTTTGTGTTCGTTCAAACCCAGATCATGTACGTCAATTACAAGAATTAGGAATTGATTATATTGATTTGGTTTGTGTGAATCTATATCCTTTTAAAGAAACTGTATTAAAACCAGGTGTAACACACGAAGAAATTATTGAAAATATTGATATTGGTGGTCCTAGTATGCTTCGTAGTGCTTCTAAAAACTATCAAAGTATTCCAGTTCTTTGTGATCCAAAAGATTATGATAAAGTTCTTGAAGAAATTAGAGAAAACCAAGAAACAACATTGGAAACGCGTGAGCGTTTAGCTGCAAAAGTATTCCGTCATACAGCTCGCTATGATGCGATGATCGCAGATTATTTAACGAAGAAAACACATGAAGAATTCCCAGAAAGTATGACAATTACTTTTGATAAGGTTCAAGACTTGCGTTATGGTGAAAATCCTCATCAAAAGGCTGCTTTCTATAAAGGAATGAATCCTCAATATTCTTTGGCAAATGCGACTCAGCTTCATGGTAAAGAATTGTCTTACAACAATATTCAGGATGGAAATGCGGCTATTGAAATCTTAAAAGATTTTGAAGGTCAATATGCAGCTGTAGGTGTTAAACACATGAATCCATGTGGAGTTGGTATTGGTGAAAATATTGAAGCGGCTTGGGATAAAGCTTATGAGGCTGACTCAATTTCGATTTTTGGTGGTATTGTAGCGTTGAATGCAAAGGTTGAAAAGGGATTGGCAGAAAAATTATCTAAGATTTTCTTGGAAATCATTATTGCGCCAGACTTCTCTGACGAAGCGTTGGAAATCTTAACTCGTAAGAAAAATATTCGATTAATGAAATTAGATACTAGCTTATCTGTTTCAAGTGCGTTAAAATATACAAATGTTAATGATGGTCTATTGGTTCAAGAGATGGATCAGCATACAATTAACGAAGAAGATTTAAAATGTGTGACAAATCGTAAGCCTACGGAAGAAGAAATCAAACAATTGTTGTTTGGTTGGAAAGTTGTTAAGCATGTAAAATCAAATGCGATTGTCTTGGTAAAAGATGATATGACAGTTGGTGTTGGTGCAGGACAAATGAACCGTGTTGGTGCAGCTAAGATTGCGATTGAACAGGCTGGTGAAAAGGCAAAAGGTTCTGTATTGGCAAGTGACGCTTTCTTCCCAATGCCAGATACAGTTCAAGAAGCTATCAAAGCGGGTGTGACTGCAATTATTCAGCCAGGTGGATCTATTAAGGATCAACTTTCAATTGATGAATGTAATGAACATGGCATCGCAATGGTATTTACAGGGGTTCGTCATTTTAAACATTAATATATAAAAGAGTCTGTATAGACTCTTTTTCATAGTTTGGAAGGGTCTATCATGGATAAGAAAAACAAAATTATTATTATTTCTCTATTATCTGCATTATTAATTGTACTATGTGTATTTGCGGTTGAAATGAAGAACACTGAGAAAAAGGCATATCAGGGGATATCTGAAATCGGAGAAGATCAAAATACGGAAGTTGAAAATAAAGATAATAGTCAATTTATTGATATGTCTTTGGCAAAAGATATAGAAGCGTATTTTCAAGAGAATGGTATTGATCATGAAAAAGTAGCATACTGTATCACAGATTTAGAACATAACATTAAATATAGTATGAATGAGAAGGATGAGTTTATTGCAGCGAGTATTTATAAATTACCATTGGCAATGCTATATTATGATAAAGTAAATGAGGGTGAGTATACATTAGATTCAACGTTTACATATAGTGGATATATGCATGAGGATGCAGGGGTTATTAGTTCGGATTATGGTATCGGTAGTCAGGTTCCTTTAAGTGATCTTTTAAATGATTTAATAATATATTCTGATAATGATGCGGGTCATATTTTATATGAAAATCTTGGTGGCTGGAAAGAATATAAGGAAGCAATGACAAAATATACAGATTCTATCAGTGAGAATTATTATACAATGGATAATGTTACAACGGCTAATACAATGAATGATGTGGTGACTTATTTATATGATCATAAAGAAGACTATAAAGGTTTGATTAAAAATATGGAAGAGGCAGAACCAGGTGAATATCTAGATAGGGATACACAATTGAGTATGCCTCAAAAGTATGGTATGTATGATTCTGCTTTAAATAGTGTTGGTTTTGTAGAATGTAACACATCATATAGTATAGTTGTTTTAACGAGTTTAGGGGATAAAGGTGCCGATGTTATGGCAAATATCAATCGTATTGCTTATGAGCATTTTAAATAGAGTTGAAAAGCTCTATTTTTTTCGTTTTCTCGTTGTAAGCGTATACAGTAAAAAATATGAAAAAAAGTTAAAAAAACATTTGACGAAGTGAAAAGTATTTGG
>UMKC01056888.1_pt1 | contig 82983 bp, 82 predicted proteins | sample 1966201 | NCBI WGS metagenome assembly UMKC01 (sample SAMEA4836166, study PRJEB28245) | human gut metagenome | biome: gut microbiome; material: fecal sample | place: Denmark | collected 2008 | reverse complement strand
TTTAGTACTATTGTAAAATGCCTACTTGATAGGTTGCTCGTAACTGATCATCAATTATAAATTTAGTACTAATTAAAAATGTCTGCTTGTCAGATAGCATTGATAATAGTACGTAACAACAATTTAGATACTAATATAAAATGCCTATTAGATAGTGAAAATATTTTTTTATTTATACTGAACAAGAAAATAATTAAATTGTTGTAAAATAAAAAAAAAGAAAAATCTTAAGCACTTATAGAAGATTTTTCTTTTTTTATTTGTGTTAACAGGCTTGTTAGCCAGTTTATAGATTACTTGAAATAAGCCTAATCAACAATCGGTTTTTTGTTAAAATTTAGAAATTAAAAACACAATTAACGCAATCTTTTCTATAGCTTATAAATTCATTTCCACCGAAATTATGATTTGACAACCTAATTTCTAATTCGTTGAAGGCATTTAATTCTTCTTCAGTATAACATTCTTCGTATTGGTCATCAAATGAAGGGGAGAACCCATCTTTCTGCATAAATTTTTCTCTATTTTCATTTATTGGAACAATGTTGACAATAATATATATTGAAACTGATTTATCAGAAAAATTAATTTCGTATTCAAGTTCATCTGGAAAAGTAGAAATGTGTTCTGCATATAAACTAGCAGCAATTTCTATTTCTTTTAAACGTTTTTCATAACATTTATATTCTTTTTCTATGTCATGGTACGTACAATCATCAAGGCTCTCGTTATAATTTTCAAATGTGTCATAATCCATAACATAATTCTCATCATTAATATCCTTTTTTATATCGGTCACAAGATCATCATTGTTAAACTCTTCCAACAACTTAAATTCATCACTTTCCTTATAAGCGATTTCTGTAGCTTCTAATCCTTGTCTAAGATAGTCCTTAAAACGATTGCTCCAGTCAACATCATTTTCATATAATAAATGTTTTTTTAATTGTTCCAAAAGAAAATCTTTTGTTATTTCCGACTTTTTCATAAATTTTAAACTCCTTTGCAAAATTATTTTATACTATTATTATATACTGCATTGCAGTAGTAGTCAACCTTTTTATATAAAATTATCTCTTTTTTATAACATAAATTTTTAAAAACTTAAATCAACAGAAATGCTTTGTATTGACTTTTTAGCTGACATAACGTAGTATATTAATAGAGATTGATAGAAGCAGAAGCACATGTATGTTAATGACTTTATCGGTCTTATTTTTTTTGATACATTATTAATCATAAGAAAGTGTATCTCTTATTTTTTTTTATCAAAGGGATATGCTTTTTTAGGCTTTCCCTTTTTATTTCATATAATAGGGAAAGGAGGGAATGAAATTATAAAAAGCTATCGTTATGAAAATAGATAGCATTGTAGTTTTGAACGTGCCAGCAAGGTGCGTTTTTTTACGTTATAGGAAAGAAAATTGTAATGGAGGAAAGAAATGAAAGAAATTAAAGTTATAGACACAGCTATAACACCTGATGGAGTTGAAATTGAGTTACACGATTTAAGTGGAGAAACTAGGTGGCCTTATTATTATAATGGATTAATAGTACTTGGCTTTTGCACGATTGCGAAGAACACATTTCCTGAAGACACTGGTATTCATGCTAGAAAAGGTGAAAAATACAGGTCTTCAATACGTACAAGTAATAACTATACAAAAGAAATGATATTTTCAGATTTTGAAGCACTAAAAAATGGGACAAAAACTCTTGCAGATTTAAAAGAACATTTTTGGATGGGTAAGAGAGATTGTTACATAATATTAGGAAGTTGAAAGCTAATATGATTGTGTACAAAAAGAACTTTGTTTTTTTATTAGAAAGGATGAATGTTATGAAAGAGAAAGAAATAACAGTAGGTTTATTAAATGGTTTTTATCAGATGGTTACAAATCAAAATTATGATTTAATCACGGAAAATATAATGAAGTGTCCATTAAAGGTTGCTGATCCGATGGCAAGAGCCATATTATCATATGGTTATTTAACGACGGATATAGCATACAAGATTTTAATGGAGACGTTTTCAATTTATAAAAGTTATGTTTGTAAAGTTAAGACTGATGAAGAGATGTATGATGTTGTAAACGAGTCCAAAAAAATTATGGATAAGTTTACGAAACCAGAAGAAAAAGCATATGCAGGAAGAATGTTAGCAGCATTTATTGATGAGGTAGAATTATCTTACAAGGAATCTGTAAACACCGAAGCTGTTGCGTAGTAAATCGTATGTTTATAAGTAGAGGATAAGAAAAATCTTATCCTCTTTATTTTTTTAGGAGGAAAGAATGAATAAGAAAGAATTAATTGAATTAAACTCAAAAGCAAGAGAAATGTTGAGAGAAGGAAATTTTGAAGGAATAAGAGCTTTAGCATCAGGTAAGGGAATTACAAATAGAGCAATTGATGACTTTATTTTGGGCGAATCACTTACTTTAGAGGAATCAAGGGAAGATGAATTAAAAAAAGTTTCTGAAGAAACTGCAAATGTTGAGGTTATAGTTCCGTTCTATAAGTCTATAGAAGAAAAACTTGAACAGGAGCAGGAGCTTTTACTTAAAGATATAAAGGAAGAAACAGAAAAAACATTCATCAAAAATCAGTTAAAGGCTATTGTTGACTTTATTCTTGCAGATGAAGACTTAAAAGCTAAGGCTTTTCAGAATTGGAAGGAATTATCAAGATGTTATAAAGCTCTGACAGAAAATGCAAAGAAATATGCAATCTCTGGAGTAGCTTGTATTAATGATGCTACGGTTTTTGGTTGGATAAGAGATTATTATAATCTTGATGACCGAAAAAAAATAGAAAAGGAACGCCTTGATGAAGCCATTGCCAAGAAAAAGGCAGAAGATGCCAAGAAACAAGCTGCTGAAAAGCCAAAGAAAACAAGAAAAACAAAAGCAAAGCCAAAGAAAGAAACTGAAAAACCTAAATCAAAAGATGATGAAAAAGACTCTGAACAGCAGGAATTTGTAATAGATGAATCATTAGTTTCTTCTAATAATAATGTAGAAACTGTAAACGCATCTGATAATTAAGGGGGTGTTTACATGTTTAACAAGAAATTATTACCAATTGATGAACCAAGCCTTGATGAAGCTAATGGTACTCCGATTAATTATTACAGAGCCGTAAAATTCCATAAACTTGATGAAGAAACATTAATAATAGATGTTTTTAAGAATGTTGGAAAAAAGGTGAGCAGATATATTCCCATTACAAGAACGTTCCAACATGAAAATGAATATCTATCATATGTATTCGAAGAAAAAAGATGGTCTGGAGCATCGTTTGAAAGACTTGTATGGCCTTCTTATTATATTTATGAAGAATATAACTCAGACATTGCAAGAGAATATACCAGCAAATGGGGTTATGTTTCACAAGATAATGAAACCAGCAACATTGTACAACTTCAGGACAAGTTATTGGAAGAAAAAAGAAGAAAGAAGTATAAGCGTGAAAGAATCCGCATTGACAGGGAAATGGAGAAATTCAAGAACCGAATTACAAAGCCAATGAAAAAATTTCTTTTAAAAGATATTTTTATCAATGAAAACTTTATGTTTTATGATAAAATAGCAAATGAAGGTTTTTGTACTAATTGTGAAAAATATGTTTCCTTAAAAGGAATTGCATATAAACACAATATGGAAATAAAATGTCCTTCATGCCATAAAAAGGTCCAATACAAATCTAAGAACATCAGTCACAAACATTTAAGAACACAGGCAACAGGTGTTATTTTTGAAAAAAACGGAAAGGAATTACTAGCCAGATACTTTGATGTTTCTAAGGATTATGGTAAAGATTATGTTAATCCTGAAATAAACGTATCAGAAGTTGTAAGAACCGTGTTTGAAAAAAATAAAACTGTAAACTATGAAAAGCGAATGTTTCATCAGTTAGAAGTTAATTGGTGTAAATGTAGTCCATATGCAGCATGTTATAACTATAACTATGATATTAGATATATAGCTCATAATAATTATGGCATTTATGGATTAAAAAAATCATTGAAAGATACGTATAACCAATTTTCGGAAGTATGTGAGTGGCTGAAGGTATATGGAAAAAACGTTTGGACGGCAGAAAGTTACTTAGAAAAATACACAAAGTATCCTGTAATGGAAAAACTTGTTAAGTTGGGAATGTTTGACATGGCAAAAGAAATGGCTAAAAGAAATTTTAAAGAACAATCATTAGAGGAAAAAGAACTTCACAAAATTCTTAATATCTCTAAAGTAAAGTTCAAAATGCTGAACAGCATCAAAAATCCTGCTTATGACCTTTATAGATGCATTAAGGAAAACAAAACAAATAAAGAGTATTCGTTGGAGCAATATAAGTTTATACAACAGAAAATTAGAAATACTTATGATGAAAAATTCATATTCGAACTTTTACAAAACGTATCATACTACAAATTACATAAGTATTTGGAAAATAAAGATGCAGGTTTATACATTGACTACATCAAATTCTGTAAGAAACTTGAATGGAACTTAAAGAATACATATGTTTTATTTCCAAAAGACATAAACAAGGCACATGATGAAGCACAAGCTCTAATTACGTACGAAGAGAAGAAAGAGCAGATTGAGGCAATTAATAAGAGATTACCTGAAATAGCACGTAAATACAATTTTACGTACAAAGATTTAGTTATAATTGCCCCTAAAGATGCAAAAGAATACGTACATGAAAGTCAGGAGCTTCATAACTGCATAAGCAGAAACTATATGGGCTCTATGGCATCAGGACGTTGTTGTATTGTATTTATTAGGAAAAAATCTGACATTAATAAACCATATTATGCTATGGAAATTGATGAAGATGGAAAAATATGTCAGGTTAGAGGCAAAGTCAATTGTGGACCAAACAAAGAAGTAATGGAATGTGTTGAGGCTTTTAAGAAAAAAATAGCAGCGTAGGAGAAGAATGAGAAAACCGATTTCTGAATTTTATAATTTCAAAAATCGGTGTTAAGAATGAATAGGAGGTTTTAAAAAATGAAAAGTTATAAAGAATTTGATGTCTGTTTATTAGGTGGAAGTGATTATGCATCACTCGTTTTAGTAGGTTGCGATAAGGAAGGGAAACTTGCATCACAAATCTTATCATTTGGTGAAGATGGATGTTATCGTGCATATCTAGTAGAAGGCGAAGCTGAAATAGGTTCTCACTATTCCCTAGAAGCAGAATTTACACATTGGATGAGAGTTTATGATGATGACAGTATGGCTGAAAAATTTAATGCAAAGCAAATCAAAGTATTCCGTGCCGGTGAGTTCGGTTGCATCATTCAGCTTTTAAATGAATAATAACAAATATTAATTGTGTTTTAAAGAAAAATACAATATACTTCGGGTGTTTGAGATTATTCTTTTTAATAATGGATAAAATTGAGAACCTTGTAATTTTCAGAAACACCCAATCTTTTGATTTAGCAAAGATGTTTGGGTGTTTTTGTTTATTAAAATAGAGTGTATTTAAGTTTCTAAGTTAGAATGGAATGAAAAGAGAGGTAATACATATTGTGTATTATCTCTTTTTTTAATTGACATAATGGGAAATATTATATAAACTATAAACAGAGATTGATAGAGGCAAAAGCACATGTATGTTAATGACTTTGTTGGTCTTATTTTTTTTAGAAATTTATTATATGCAACATAGAAAGATGTACCACTACGGGTATGTCTTTTTTTGTTTGCCAAGAGAAAGGAGAGTGTGCATTATGGGAAATTACACTAGCACAAAAGAAACTAATGGATTATTATTTAAGGAGGGTAAGGTATTTAATGCAATATTAAATATTATGGAAAACCTTAAAGTAGAAAAGAATGGAGTGGAACTGGACGAAACAACTGGAGAGGTAAAGTACCGTTACATCAAAATTGGTGACCTTAGAGTGGCTTTAAAACCACTTTTGGTACAAAATAAATGCATGATCCGTAAGGTTGAAGCTGTTAAATGTTTCAGGGACAGAAAACAGAGTAAGTCTGGAGTTTGGATTAATATTGATGTAGTTGAAAACTCTTACATTATTCAATCAATGGAAGATTGCTCTTTTGTTATGGGAACAGGTAGAGGCGAAGGCTCAGGCTGGGGAGACTCGGCTGTTACCTTAGCTGAAGCTGATGCTTTTAAAAACTTTATTGGAAATACATTCTGTCTGGTGACGGACGAGGAATCTGCAAACGTAGATGAAGACAATAAAGTTGAAAATACGGAAACAGAAAACGAAACAGTTAAAAAGCGTAAACGCAGAACAAAAGCTGAAATTGAGGCAGAAAAAGAATCTGAAAATAATACAAATGAAGTTGAAGAAACAACATCTGAGAATAAAACAGAATCCGTTGAAGAACCAAAAATTTCAAATCCACCTGTCAAACTTGTAGCTCCTGAACCAAAAAATGAAATTGTTAAGAATATTGACAAGAACATTGATTGTGAAGCTGATAATGGAGTTCCGGTTGAATTGCCAAAAGAGGCGTTTGAGGAGGCTAAACAGATGGATAAGCCTATTTCTGTAGAAGCAAAAGAACCAGTTGAACAGAAAGAAGAAGAACCTTCAGAAGATATGACTGAAAAAGTAGAGGCTGTAGAAGAACCAAAAGAACCTGTAGAAGAACAGGAGATAGAGGAGGCTACTGAACCTACTGAAGAACAGGTATCATCAGACGAGGAAATAAAGGCTTACGCAAACATTATATGCCCTATACAGAATCGTCACGTTAATGGTAAAACATTCGAAGATGTGTGTGGAATGGCGTTAAATAATGTTTCAGAAGCAGACAAGGCAGCGAGAAATTGCATTATATATGTATCTTCTCATCCAGAACGCTTTGAAGAGAAAGCTCCTGAATTTGTGAAAGCCTGTATGTTGGCAGCAAGTAAATTTAATTTAGTTGCATAACATATTTATTTATAAAGGGAAGTTGTAAACACAAACAACTTCCTTTTATTTTATTTTTCATCAAATATTCAAGCGGAGGTAATTATAAAGATGGAAGAAAAATTTACTATGTTTGATATTGCCGACCGTCTTGGTTGGAAATATATACAAAGGGAGAAAGGATATATAGAGTGTCCTTTTTGCGGAACTACAAACTTAGCATGCAACATAACTAAAGAGTTTTTTAGTTGCTTGAAATGTAATACTAAAGGAAACTATTACACAATATATGCTAAATTGTACGGCATTCAGCCAACGGACAACAAAAGCAGTACTAAAATAGCAGCCGAAAGACTTAGACAGTTATTTGGTTCAGACTACGTAAGCGAGACAAAGAGTGTATTTGACTCAATGGCTTGCGAGGAAACTAATAGGAAACCTGTTAAGGAGCTAGATGATGCATACTGTGAGCTAATACGTAATACTACGTTGTCAGACGTTCATAAAAAGGCTCTGATAGAAAGAGGATTGACCGAAAAACAAATAACTGCATATGGATTTCGCTCTGTTGACAACAGCAGAAGTGCATCAATTTGTAGAATGTTGCAAAAAAAAGGCATTAATCTTTCAGGAATACCCGGTTTTTATTATGATAAATTCAACAATGAATGGAAAATGAATACTTGGGGAATGGAAGGTTATCTTTGTATATGTCCTGATGAAGAAGGATTACTTCAAGGTTTCCAAATCAGATTAGATGTGCCAAAAAAGGGACAAAAGTATTTGTGGCTGTCAAGCAAAGGAAAGGCTGAAGGTACAAGTTCTGGAAGTCCTTCTGCTTATTTTGGCAACAGAATGGCTAAGCACATTGTTGTTGTGGATGGAATCCTTAAAGCGTGCGTATGCAATTGCTTTAACAAGGATAAGAATACAGCATTTGTTGGAATTGCCGGAGTATCAAACTATAAAAACATGCGTTCAATGTTAGAAAGATTAAAGAAAAGAGGAGTTACACACATATTTAATGCTTATGACATGGATGAGTTTACAGTTCCTTTATGTGATGAGCAGTATAAGGAAGAAAAGTGCAAAAACTGTAAACACAGAGGAGATTTAATAAGGTGTAACTGTGAGTTAAAAGAAAGAAAAATTAAGATGTTAAAGAGTGGATCACAGAAACTTAAAGAAACTGCCAATAATTTAGGATTTGTCTATTCACGCTTAAAGTGGGATATGGCTGATGATAAGTTTTGGAATGGAAACATCAAGGGTTTGGATGACTATTTAATGTTTTTAAGAAAAGAAAGAAGGGATTCTAATGTTAAATTATAAATTAGGCTACATTGCAAGTCCGTTACATGCTTCTACAAAGAGCGGCATAAAGAGAAATATGAAACGTGCCAGAGCTTATGAAGTGGCATTGAATTGTATATCTGGTAGCAGAAATAAAGCCATACACGGCTATGTTCCTGCTGTATTTGACGACAGAATACAAGAAGAACGTGAAATAGGTCTTAAAATGGGCTTACAATTACTGGATATATCAGATGCAATCATTATTTGTGGTAATAGAATAACTAACGGAATGAAAGCAGAGCTGAAAGTAGCCATTAATAATAATAAACTTATATATGTTTTTTTAGGTAGCCCTAGCAGGTTTAAATCTATAAACACATTAAAGTTTATGATGGGACAATTTAGTTTTAGAAAAATTGATAAACCTGAAGCTAAAAACATTCTTGCAACAAGGAGGGTTTATTAATTATGGAAAAAAGACTAAAAGTTGTTAAAAGCTGTTTTCAGGGGGAGAATGGTTATACGGTACTTATATGTGATGAAATTACGAAAGAGGGCAAAGCAACAGCTTGCTCTCTTTCTTGTATTGGATATTTTCTACCTGTAACACCGAATAGAATTATGATAGCGGAAGTAGAACAAATCGTTACAAGGAAATACGGGAAACAATATGATGTTAAAAGATTTGAGGCTGAAGATCCAAAAGATAAAATGGGAATAGTTGATGTTATTTTATCCTGTAAATTAAAGGGAATAGGAAAGAAAAGGGCTGAGAGTATATACAAAAAATACAAAGCAAAAACATTAACTGTATTAGATAATGATTTTCTTAGTATAAAAGAAATACCAAACATGCCTAAAGACCTTGAAACGCCAATGCGACAATGGAACAATTCAAGGGACATAAGAACAATGATTTCCATGATAGGAAATAACGCAATTGTGACACAGCCAAAATTATTGAAAATCAAGAAGCATTTTAAGGAAAATACAATACAAATATTAAAAAAACAACCGTATAAGGTAATGAATATACATGGCATTGATTTTTCTGTTGCTGATACCATTGCTCAAAATTGTGATGACTATTTATTTAGTTATAATGATTTTGAAAGAATTAAGGCAGCAATAAAACAAAGTCTGCTAGATGCTATGTTAAACGGGCATTTATATCTGTTTACAAGTCAGATAATTCCAAAAGTTATAGAAATAACGAGATTTAATGGAATGTCTATAAGTAATGATGAGATAAAAAGGTGTTTGAATGAACTCGTACAATCTGGAGAGCTTGTGTTCATCAGATTTACAAACGATCTAGCCTTTTATTTGAAATCAAATTATTTGGCAGAGCAAAAGCCGGCAGAAAAACTTGTTGGACTGATGTGTTATAGCAGAGAAAAGGTAGATGAGGCAAAAATCAACTCTCTAATCTGTAAACAGGAGAATGAAAATGGCATAAAATTGGCAGATAAGCAGAGATTAGCAATTAAAACTGCATTGCTTAATCCTATAAGCATAATCACTGGTGGTCCAGGCAGAGGAAAGACAACAGTAATAAACACATTGTTAAATGTTTATGAGGAATTAAATCCTGAAAAACACATTCTTTTGATGGCTCCAACAGGAAGAGCAGCAAGAAGAATGTCTGAAACAACTAACAAAGAAGCAAGAACCATACATTCAGCATTGGAATTACATTCAGATGAAGATATAGATTGCATTATTGATTCTAAATGCCTTGATGCAGACTTAATCATTGTTGATGAAATGTCTATGGTGGATATGAAACTATTCAGTGCATTATGTAGTAATGTAAAAAGTGATTGCAAGTTGGTGTTTGTTGGAGATAAGGACCAGTTACAGTCGGTTGGTGCAGGAAATGTGTTTGCAGAACTTATTTCATCAAAGGTTATTCCGACAACAATATTGGATACACCATTTAGACAAAGCGAAAATGATTTAGTATTCATTAATGCAGAAAAGATTAATGAAGGTGATGTGAACATAGCATTAGGCGAAACATTTAAGTTTATTGAATGCTCCGGTGAGGAAAACATTAGAAATCAATGCCTTATGCAATATCAGAGTTCATTAAAAATGAATAATGGTGATTTAGACAGTATTTTCATGCTTAGTCCGTTCCGAAGGAAAAGTGAAATTGGCTCAGAGCAATTAAACAAATCGTTACAAACCATAATAAATAGAAATGACAACAAATTAGTTGTTAAGGCTTATGGAAAGACTTTTCAAAAGGGCGACAAAGTGATGCAAACTAAAAACATTCAAACAGATGAGGGATTAGCATTATCTAATGGAGATATTGGTTATGTTACTAATGTTTGCGTTGGGACTGAAAATGATACTTCAGTAACAGTAAAATTTGAGGGCATAGGAATCAAGGAATACTCTGGGCGTGATGACTTTGATATGTTGGAACTAGCATATGCAAGTACGATACACAAGTCACAAGGTTCAGAAACAGCAACGGTAATAATACCAATGAGTCACATTTTCAAGAAAATGTTAAAACGTAATCTCATATATACAGCAGTATCAAGAGCTAAGCAAAATGTAATCGTTATAGGCTCAAAACAAGCGTTTCGAGAGGCGGTCATAAATACTAATTATGATGCGAGAAACACGTTGTTTGCTTGGCGTTTACAAATGGAATATAAAAAACATAGTGTTAAGTTTAAACAATTAGCATTTGTATAGAAAGAATATGGACGGTATCATAATTTGATGCCGTCTTTTTTCTTTTTATTATAATGTTTATTAGAGTTAATACGTATTACAGTAAGATAGATAACAGAAGTAGGAAAAAAATGAAACAACAGTAGATGTGGTAAAAAAATTTTAATATAATGGTTACTGAAATGGAAAATACACTTTGTTAATGCATTTATGTTATAATAATATATAAATAAGGAGGAACAGGACATGATATTTTTATCTTTTTTGATAGCAATTACCATTGCTGTAGGAGGAACAGCCATAGGATTTGTCTTTTATTGGAAAATCACAAAAAAATGGATCAGATACAGTGCAAGTATCTTTAGAGGAATTGATTTTAAGGAAATGGCAGAGACAGAGGGAGTAAAAGAAACAGAAGAAGAAAAAGAGTACATGAGAAAGTACCTAAGAAAAATGCTTATTTTTGGAGCTGTCGTGGCTGGATTATTTTTATGGTTGCTTTTAAGCAACACGGATTTGTCGTATTATAAAATATATCCATTAAAAACACTTTTGACTAATGCAGAGCTATACGAAAAAGCTAAAGTTGGTTCGTTTATAGGGATTCTTTTTGTATTTATTACCGCAGCAATAATTTATCCGTATAAATTGGCGATAATTTTCATAATTCCCGGAGGATACAGACCACGATTTTATGATTAAGAATACCATAAGGAGAAATATACAAGATGGAAATATGGGCGAAAAATGATGATTCCCTGAAAAATATTGAACTAGGAAAAAATTATAAAACAATGGAATTTTTATATGCTGCTTTGGCAACATTATCAGTTATATGTATGATAACATCTGGAAATTTATATTTTGTAGTCATATTGGCAATTTCCGTGATAGGATTTATGTATATGTACATGAGTAATAGAAAAATACAGCCGAAGCAATATGAAATGGAAGAATGTTATATAAGATTATCTGAAAATTATATCAGCTTTAAACAGTTGGTTAATGGCAAATATCAGATCGGAAAAATATATATAAAAGACATAACCAGAATAATGAAAGTGGAGGAAGGGTATCAAATATGGTTTGACGAAAATTCCGAAAACACTATCATTACTTTGGATGATGAGGATGTGAAAATAGAAACGGTGTGCATAAACTTTTTTGGATATGAACCATCCGAGTTTATAGATTTATATTTGGAATTTATAAGCAAATTATCAGATGATGTGGAAAAGGAATTAGACATAGCAAATTGGAAAGAGGACAATACTCAAAGTGCTTGGGTGAAATTGTTTATTCCTTCATTAATGTACTTGATACCGATACTGGTAGTTTTTATAAAAAATCATTAAAGTGTAGAATTGAGAGCATTAAAAAGGTGACTATCTAATAGCCACCTTTTTTAATTGACATAATGGGAAATATTATATAAACTATAAACAGAGATTGATAGAGGCAAAAGCACATGTATGTTTATGACTTTGTTAGTCTTATTTTTTTTATTTTTTTTATTTTTAGGAAAAGATGTATCAGAATAGGTGCGTCTTTTTTTATTACAATCAGAAAGGAGAATGAAGGAGGTTAAGAATGAATATGATGCAGGAGGCATTATGTATGTGTTGCTCAGATATTACAAGATATAAACGTAAATCGCAAGAAGTAAGCAATAAAATTAGATTGCTTAAAGGCGTAATAACTTGTCAGAATATCAACAATGAGGAGTACAAAGAATTTGAAAGGAAGTTTCATCACAAAATCTACATTTTACAAAATGATAAAATGCATTGCCATTTTATGTGTGGGGAATGTAGAAAAGTTAAAACAAATGAATTAAGTATTAAGGAAGACCAATTAAGAGAACTCTTATGGAAGGTCTTTTTTTTGATTTATTCAACAGGTGATGAAAGATTATACCATAATACGTTAAGAATTTTGCAAGGTGATTATCCTATTACCTATAGAAATTTAGAGCAGTTATGGTATTTAAGAAAGAAGGTGTGCGTAAATGAATAAAAACCTAAAATATGTTGCACAAAACGGCATGGAACTTGATCTTGATTACAAACCAGATGTTTTATGTGAGGACATAACAAAACTAACTAATGATGAGTGGCTAGAATATAGACGACAGGGTATTGGTGGTTCAGATTATGGTATCATATATGGAATTTCAGGGTTTAAAACAGCAAGAGACGTATACATGGATAAGTTGGGTTATAAACCCTACTGGGAGCCTGAAAGTAGTTGGTTTACTTTGGAATACGGACATGCAAATGAAGAACTTGTGGCAAAAGCATTTTATGACAGAACAGGTTATAAACCCTACGCAGTTAGAAAAATGTTCCGACACCCTAAATATTACTGGATGATCGCAGATGTTGACTTTTTCGTGGATATAGAGGACTCTGAAGGAATAAAGAGGACCTACATTCTGGAAATTAAAACCACAAGTTATCAAAACAGAAGTAATTGGGGTGATGAATTTGCACCTCAAATTCCGGCAGGATACGTATTACAAGGTAGAAGTTATGCGTGTGTCACTAATGTTTCAGGAATTATATATGCGTGCCTATACGACAACAATATTAATTCATTGATAATACGAACATTAGAAAGGGATTTAGACAAAGAAGCTGAACTGATTGAGGCAGGGCGACATTTTTGGCAGGATTACGTTGAGAAGGGCATAGCCCCGGCATACGTAGAAGTTGGCAAAAATGTTATGAACTCTGCTAAAAAATGGGTAATGCCAGCAACAACAGACGAAGTTTTAAAAATTGATGGGGAAGAAGAAGTTGTAAACGGAGACGTAGTTGAAGGAACATACAACGAGATTTTCACCAAAATTGATGAACTGACAGCTCTGAAGAAAAAGTTGGACCAACAAAAAAAGGATTGCGAGAAAGAGATAACAAGATTACAAGCTGTAATTGAGGCAAACATAGGTGAAGAAAGAGAATGTGTAATATCATTAGGTCAAAGAGAAAAGAACATTGGAATATCCTTTAATGAGAAAACTTCCGAAAGTGTTCCGATTGACCGAATAAGGAACATAAAGAAATTGGATAAGAATTTATATGATTATTTGGTTTCCATTAATTTCATAAAAATTAAGAGTTCCAAAGATATTAAATTCTACGATAAATTTAAGGCAAAACCATAAATTTATGTGTGTTGAGAAAGACGTGTCTATAGATGCGTCTTTTTCTGTTAAGAAAGGAGTGTTTATTATGAACTATGAAAGAAGCAGCATTATTAATGATAATGTAGAATATGAATTTGACGAGGCAGATAATTTCCAGAAATTTTTAACTGAAATGGATAGGGATTCAACTTGGCTAGAAATAGAAAAGTGCAAAGAAATGTCCGTAGAATATGCAGGAAGTTCAGATGATATTATTGAAGGAATTACTGATGAGGCTTTCAATGATACTGTTTTGAATGGAAGTCATTTAGAACTAAAGTATAATAATACAAGTTATTATGTTGGCAGCTCAGCGTTACCAACGCTTAAAGCAAGAGCTGGCATTTCTGGAACATCACTCGAAAAATTGGAAAGAAAGGATCTATCCGAAGTACTTAGTAAATGCCTTAGAGTTGTTTCAGGAGGTTCATTATTAAGAGTTTGTGGTGATAAGATTAGAGCTTGCCATAGCAAGAACTATCAGCCATTATCACAATCAGGAATATTTAGAACCGCAAGAACAACTATTGAAGGATATTCAAATAAGATTTTTATTAGAGGAAATTGGAACCATGATTATATGACGGCAAGCTGGAACATTATGGATAATGATGTCATTGAAGCATACGCAGATATGCTTGCAAATATGGGTGTACCTGTAAATAAGGGCAAAATACAGACTGTTGTATCAATATGTACATCAGATGTTGGAACATCTGGAGCAACCATTTGGTACAACATTAGTTATAAGAATAAGATGGTGGTTTTAGGTGCAGGTTCAAAACTGAATCATAAAGGAACAGCCTCAATTTCTGATTTTAGCCACAATTTGCAGGAAGTTTTTTCTAGTTACAAGAAAAAATTCTTTGAAATAGAGGATTTAAAGTACGTAAAAATAAAGCATCCAGTAGGTTGCATATATGGACTTCTGAAAAAAGGTGATTTGCCTGCATGTTTGGCAAAAGAAACTGCGATACGTTTCAAAACAGTATTCGGTAATATCGAAACAGACGGATTAACCCTTTATGTTATGGGAGTAAATGAATTGCTTAATGTTGCAAAGGAAAAGAAAGCGTCTGTGAGTAAGTTATTCACCTATCAGGAGAAAATTGCAAGAATAATAGGTTATGACTTCGCAAAATTTGACCGTGAGGCTGAATTGGTAGATTTATAAAGGAAAGGAAGAAAAGGCAATTTGTGTTTACAGGTTGCCTTTTATGAAAGGGAAAATATGCATATTGAAATTACAATACCTGAAGAAAGAATAGACGGAAACAAGATAACATTAAATGTATGTGAAATTATTGATATAAAACGAACATATGAAGTCGAATCAATCAAGGAATATGTAGAAGAAAACCATTCGGATTGGACTATGGAGAAAGTTAATGCCGTTTCAACAAGAGCATGGGAATTGTTTGATGATGTCGAAAGAGGAGACGAAGAAGCCTTTGCAATAAATCAGGCAGAACTTGAATGGAATAACATGCACAAAGATTGATGTGTAATGCGATCAAATCCATAAATAAAAGAAAGAATTAAATAAAGTTATAGGTTAGAAAGGAGATTAGTAGCGTATGGAAAAATTAATAAAAAAGGCTGTAAATCAAACATTGAATATAGCAAAAGAATTTATTATGAAACAAGCAACTGAAGAAGGTCATGTACTTATATTATTTAAAAAGGGAGTAAGAACCTGGTATTGTTATGTATGTACAAATTGTTCAACAATTACAACTTTTCCTGAAAGTGTGGCAGATAATTATGCTACAGAATCGGGAAGAAATACATATCCTGCTTACTTTGAAGTACTTTGCCCTAGCTGTGGGAGAACAAGAAAAGTAAGTCTTGATTATGGCGACGTTGGAATTATAAAGTTTATATCGGATAAAGAGAACATTGTTGATTTGAAGTGCAGCATAAAAACTTATCCAGATACGGAATTAATTTCAAGTTGCAAACTTACAGAATTATCGTACAAAGATATTTATAAACATTCAGACGAAATTCCTGATTCACGATATTGGAATAGTGACAAGATAGAAGATGAAACAGCGTGGGACGCAGTTTATAACAATTTGATAGATGCTGATTTAAAAGTGGACGGTGTTACTTATGGAAAGTTGCAAAGATTCATAGAGGATTTAAACATAACAAGTGTTAAATATCAAATCATATGCTATTTAATAATAAAAGAAAGCCCAAACATCTTAAAGGTTATAATGGAATGTAACAATTATACGCCAATGGACTTATTGAAAGGACTCTTTGCATCATTCGTTGCAGCTTGTTGTCCTAAAAATAAAGTTGCCATGCTGAAAAATACCATTAAAAAAGTTAGCTTGCTAACGGAAGACAATATATCAGCAGGAGATATTTTTACATTACCTTTTATTGATGTTAAGGAATGTAATTCTTTGGAAAAATTTGATGCACTAAGAAGAATATATTCTAAGTCTAAAGATGAGGAAGACTATAGAAAAATTCTTGGCGGTGCTGCCATTTCAGAAAATATCAAATTTTTAAATGCATTAAGAAAAACACTCCAGAAGATACCAAGTTTTTCTTCAGAGAAAATTGCAAACATATGTATTATGCAGTACGTTTTCGGAGGGTACGACTACATAAAAACTTGTCAGATGCTTTCACGAAATTGTGACAAGCCATTAGAAAAAGTTGATTTTTTCAAACCTAATCTATTGCTTATGGATTGGTGTATAAAGGCTAATAAGTACGCCTTTTTAGCGATAAGAGGCAACAATGATGAAGCAAAACAAACAATTCAGAGAGAAAACAAGATTTTAGGTGAAGTTAATCCTGAAGAAACAGTTATTTTTGATGACGATATGTATGAATTAGAAAAAGATGTAATGGTAATAACTGATATATGTGAAAAAGAATCATTTTATTACACGGCAATAAAGGATTTGTATAGACAAAACATAGCATATCTTTTTACAAATTCAGACAAGACAAAATATCTGTTTGCAAGAAAAACCGGGCAAATTATGGCAAAAGGGCAGTTTGCATAAGTAAAGAAAAATTAAGAGGCAGTTTTATACTGTCTCTTTTTTTTTGAAATTTTTTTCTTAGAACAATAGTTGTGGTAGATTTTTTGTTGTATGATTAAAGTATCACAAATTATTAGGAGACATATGAAGACAATAAATTTAAAAATGATTAAACGAAAAAAAATTATAAAGGATAATATTTATTACGTAGGTGCAGTACTTTTTTGTTTGCTTTTTTTGGTATTTGCAAAATATATGAAACTTCTTAATAGAAAAGTGATGCTTGCTATTGCTGTTCTGTTAATGGCTGCGACATTATATAAGGCAATGGCATATGTGCAGGAAAAAATAAAGGCAAACAGGAAGAATAAGAGTGTGAAAGCGAAAATTGTTGGTTTTAGAAAGGATTATTAAAAAAAATTATGGTTGTTGAAAATGCTAATACAAATATCATGTCTAATTGGAGATATTTTTATCGTACACAAATTTGCAATGTCGCTGATTTAGAGCAAAAAATGAAATTTTTTAGTGTGAAATGTAAAAAAGCAAAAGAAAATAATAATGAAGAAGATGAATTAAAATTCCAAAAGAAGTTAAATAATATAAGAAAAAAGTATGAACACGCATCAGATGTCCTTGAAATTATCGAATCTCTGGAAAAAATGCGTATATTGAAAAAATATGAAATAAGATATTACAAAGTATTGAATATTCGCAATGAAGAATACGAAACAAAGGAAATAATTGATTTCACTGGAACAGGCTATTCATTCAAACCAAGCGAAAATGCTCTGTATGGTTCTTTTTACGATTTAATTAAAGATGGCAAGATAATAGAAAGTCATTAAAAGTAAAAAGGTCGTAAAAATACTATAAAAATCGAAAAAAACAAAAAAAGTACCACAAATACTCTTGTTGTGGTACTTTTTTTGTGCCATATTAGAAGAAAGACTAAACCTTATTAAATTTTTTAGGAGGAACAATGAAATGAATGACACACAAAACACAAACTTGAACGAAAATGAAGCTATATGGAAGGGGGGAGAAAAGGAAGATAAGACTGTAAACACTAAAAAAACATTTGCAAACAAACCAGAAAAGACAAGCAATGTCATTTTGACAATCAACCCAAACGATAGTGTTCGCATTATTGATCCTGAAAAGGCATTATGGCATGAATTGAATACTGCTTTACGTAAAAAAACAATCTTAAAGAGTACCGTGGATGAAATTTCTAAAACACCTAACGGAATGGGTATTGTTGTAACTTATTACAAGAATCAGCGAATCACAATACCTTTGACTCAGATGGGAATTGTTTTGTCAGATGATTCTAAGTATCAAGAACCATTAGAAACAAGATTATTCAAATTTGCCACAACATTAATTGGAGCTGAAATTGATTTTGTAATTAAAAGTGTTGATGAAGCCAACAGAGTTGTAGTTGCATCAAGAAAAGAGGCTTTAGTGGATAAAATCAGAACATATTATGCCACTCTTGACAAGGATAAAGTGTCAATGATTGGCAATAATCCAGACGTACAGGCTAGAGTTATTTCCGTTGGCAGAAAGAACTTAGGTGTTGAGGTTTTTGGCGTTCAGACACAAATTAATGCCAAAGATGTGTTCTATGAATGGGTAGTTGATTTAAGAAACGACTTTTCAGCAGGAGACGTAATACTTGTAAACGTTGAAGAGATACAATACCCGGAATATTTTGATGGTTGTGAAGATGATGAAAACTGGCTCTTAGGCATAAGAATAAAGGCAAATCATAAAAAATTCGAAAAAGATTATCCAAGCATCAGCTTTGAAAATCACACGGTTGGTTCAAAAACAAGAGGAACGATAACAGAAATTACAGACAATGGAACAATACATATTATCCTCAGAAATAAGGTTAATGCAATTGCACACGTTGTTGCCGGAAACAGAACTCCTTTAGTTGGGGATGTTGTTTCATACGTATGTACAAGAAAAGATGAAAAAACACATGTATCTATCGGTCAGATCACAAAGATATTGTCAAGTGAATATTAGGAGTAATGTTTATGTCGGATTTAGCGTTAAGCAATAATGAAGAAATAGTATGGTCGGGATATAAGAAGATTTTAAGATTCAACAATCCTTTTACAAAATATACATTAACAAACAAGGCTTTATATGTTGAAAGTGGAGTACTCAGATATTCATGCAACGAAATTAGACTGTTTAGAATATGCGATATGACCATAACTAAAACAGTAATGGAAAGAATTTGTGGAACGGGTTCTTTAAAAATTATGTCTACGGACAAATCAAGCCCAAAAGTAACAATCGGCTCGATAAGTGATGTAGGAACACTGAAAAAATTCCTGAGTGAATACGTCGAAATGGAGCGTAAACATCAAGGAATAAGAATGGGTGAGTTTATCAGATAAAAATAAAAAAGAAAGGCTTATTAAAATGTAGGCCTTTCTTTTTTTTTATATTATATTAATCTTAGTTGACAAGTAGACAAATATTATATAAACTATATTTAGAGATTGATAGAGGCAAAAGCAATTGAAATTGAATGCACTATTGGTCTTATTTTTTTTACAAAAAAATAGGCTGAGAGCTTATTTGTTAGTGTTCAAAGGAGGTATAAGAATGAACAAAGTTATTTTAATGGGACGTTTAACACGTGATCCAGAGGTGAGATACTCAAATAATTCGAATGGAGAGCAGTTGGCTATTGCAAGATATACATTAGCAGTAGACAGACGTGGAAAGGCAACAGACAACAATACAACTGCCGATTTTATCAGATGTGTAGCATTTGGTAGAAGCGGAGAGTTTGCTGAAAAGTATTTCCATCAGGGTACTAAGATAGTTGCAGAAGGTCGTATTCAGACTGGCAGTTATCAGGACAAAGAGGGAAAGACTGTTTATACAACAGAAGTTGTCGTTGAAAATCAGGAATTTGCTGAAAGCAAAGCAAGTGCTCAATTAAATGCATCACAGCAAAATGCACCACAGCAAAATTCAACTCAGCCACAGCAACAGCCTATGTCTGATGGATTTATGAATATTCCAGACAGCGTAGATGATTCAGGCTTACCATTTAATTTTTAATAGTATCAACTTAATAACGTTATAGTTAGTAACATAAAAAGGAGAGCGAAAAGCTCTTCTTTTTTTGTTTAGAAAGAAAGGAGTGTTCAGAATGAGTACAAGAAGTATGTTGAATAACATAAAAATATTGAATAAGGATTTTAACAAGGGGTATGAAACCTTTGTTAAAAGAGCAAAGAGAGGAAAAAGTTACAGTATAGTAGGTGTAAACCTAGATATAACGGAAAACATGTTTGAGAACAAGAAAGATACTGAAATCATATTAAATCCAGCATTTATTAATGCAATTAGTTTATTAAAAAAAGGTGACGTTACATATGGCAAGCAGATTGTTAATGGAACAGTAAACTATATTCTAACTGAATATGAGGACGAGGCAAAAAATGAGATCGTTGCTTCTGCGTATAGTCCGGTATCAGGAAGAGTTTATAGTTGTACCAAATCTAATATAAGTAATGTCTTCAAAGGAGCTAGAAACATTAATGGTGTTGATGGTGATGGTACAGAAGTATGGCTTTCCTTACTTGTCACATTGTTAAACATTGACTCAATGGATAAATATTGGATTGACGAGATGGGCGATTCTCTTTTGGCAAAATCCTTGCAGAATTCAATACAATTGATTATTGCAATGGAACCCAAATATGTTGTTGAAACATATTACCTTCTTCAGCAACGATTATGGGAACTTACTGAAAATGCCCGTATTCCACTTAATTTCAATACTACAATGGCTAAGGCTGATGACTTGTCAAAGCAAGCGATTGAAAGCGGAATGTATAACCCTACAGAAGTAATTAGTGGAGAGTTTAAGGTTTTTGCTTCAGGTAAGGCAAAGAAAAAACTGTCAACTAAATTAGTGGGCGATTTAATTAGTGATTTAAAGGGAAAATATGTTTCAGTCAAGGAGGAAAGCGAAAAACAGCTTATTCCCCAAAATGAGGAACTTTTAGTTACAGAGCAGTTAGAAGATATAGTTGAATCTGTAATTAAAGGACATGAAAGAATCTTTATTTTAAGGGGTGATGCAGGAACAGGAAAAAGTACTGTTGTACAAAATCTTGCAACAGCATTACAGATGCCTTACAGATTCTTAAACTGTTCGGCTGGTACTGATGAAGCATCATTACTATCCAATATGATACCAAATATGGACTCTGAAAAAGAATTCTTATCTTTACAAGAAGCCATGGATATTAGAATGGGGTTAGAATTTGATGCTGCGGGAACAATCAAAGATTTAACAGGTGAAGATGTTGCTGAAGACATATCAGTAGATGAAGCCTTTCTTAAAGTTGTAAACGCATTATGCAGCAAAAAGAAAGAATCCGAAAAGGACTTCAAATTAGTGAAATCACAGCTAATTGAAGGTGTTTCAAAGCCTAGTGTTGTTGAAATATTAGAACCTACGCTTATATCTAATGCAGGTGTATTGCCGGCTCTTAATTCCTTGCTTGATGAAACTGGTAAGACTACTCTTGTAGATGGTTCGGTTATAAACATAAATCCTGACTCAATAATCGTGTTCACAACTAACATGGATTATGCCGGATGTAAGGATTTAAACGAATCATTGAAATCAAGAGCAACGACGATTATTGATTTTGACGAACTAAGTGACGCTGAAATGGTAAACAGAGTTTTATCAAGAAGTGACACAAAACAGTTAATCAAGGAAAATAACATCAAGATACCGGAAGCAAGAAAAGTTGCGAACCTGATGGCAAGAACACGTTCACAACTTGAATCTTATGTACGGGAGCAGTTCATTTCAGGAGCAGTATTTGGATATAGGGAATTTGCTGGGTGGTTTAAGAAATGGTTGTATACAGGCGATATTAGAAAAGCAGCCGAAAGTACAATCATTCCTCACATATCTGGTGATCCTGAAGTTAAGGAAGACATCAAGAATATGATTGAGTCAAAAATACCATCAACAATTTAGGAGGTTTTGTATGAGCATAGCACAGGAAATAAAGCAATATTGTGAAGAAAGAGAAATTAAATTTGTCGGAGATTACTCCGGGAGATTTATGTATGGTAAAAAATGTATTGGATATATTTGTAACCCAAATGAAAAATATAATATCATGGCTGGATTGGCAGCTTATTTGTCTAAGAAAAACATTGACCTTTCAGAGAAGAAAATCTTGGAAGATAATGTTGCAAGAGACAGAATTATATATTTTCCATATATAAGTTTATAAAATTTAATACAGATAAGAATGAATAAAGATTAGAGCTACAGAAAATTGTAGCTCTAATTTGTTTTGAAAGGAGAAAATAATAGTTATGAATAAAGAATTTTTTGATGAGTTTGTAGAAAAGGTATTTAATAATGAACATTCATTTGAAATTGACGTGGACGAAGGAAGAAGGTATAGATTAAATTATCATTTTATCCAGGACAATGTTGGAAAGGCAAGATATGTTTATGGTGCTTATGGATATAACAAAGAAAATTTTTATGCAAGTTTAAAAATGAAATATGAGTTATATGCCATTGTATCTGATGATGTTGTATATATTATTGAAGATTTTCCCTTTAAATTCCATTATGGAGAGTTTGACATAAAATCTTTGCCTCAAAATGTAAAACTGCTACGTCCTTACGCTAATGAAATCAATGAGCATTTGAAAAATACAGTGTTTATGGATTTTTACAATAATCTCAAAACATTTGACATTGCAGATGGAGAGAATAATAAGTGGTGCAAGGAAAAGGCAAGAAATTGGTTGTTTGACAAAAAGACATCACCATATTCTGTAAACGCAACAGCAGAATTGAAGGAAGATTTAATAAATTTGCAGCAAATAGCAGAGAGTCTTTGTGGATTTTTAAACATTGAAGATGAGGCAAGGAAAACGCTACAAAGAAAAGAGGATAGTTGGATTCATACCAAGACAACAATGGAACAAATCCAAAGATTCATAGATGACAAGTCAGTTGTCTCAGAATGGGAATTGAAACTTGCAGATGGACTTCATAGCATTGATGCAAAAACGTTAAATGTAGAGTTCGAATACAATGGAAAGACAGACTCCGGCAAGATGAGTCCTAAAAATATTCTTAGAAAATTAGTGAAAATCGAAAGTTTTTCAGAATATGATTTTGCAACTACTAAACAGGGTAGTGAAATCATTAGAAATCTGGATGTAGGTTATTACTATGATTTAAAGAAAGGATTAACTTGCCAAAACATCATTAAGATAACATATGGAAAGAAGGTTTTATACAGTAAAGAATAGAATTACAAATAATTTAGAGTCACATTTTTGTGGCTCTATTTTTTAAGGAATAAAAAGTTAAAAAGCTGGTTTATGTTGACTTTTAAGCCTGCATAAATTACTATATTAATAGAGATTGATAGAGGCGAACGCAATTGTATGTTTATGGCTTTATTGGTCTTATTTTTTTAGTTTATTTTATTTAATGAGAAAGACGTATCAGGATAGATGCGTCTTTTTTTCAGTTATGAAAGGAGTGTTAACATGAAAGGAAAAATGTCAAAGAGTAAACTCGTAGCTAAAGCTAAGGAGAAAATGACAGAACAGGAGTATTTTGAATCAAGGGTATTTTACGAACATCTTGTCGCAATGTTTAAATTTATGACAAGATGCGAAAAAAAACCACGTATTAGAATTCAAAATATGGGAGAAAGAGAAACAGCCGGAACAGACGGTAGGATTGTGTTTTTAAATTGGAATAATCCAATACAAAAGAAATTTCCAACATTTAAGCTAAAAGTCCTAAGTGTAATGGGAATGTTTTTCCACGAAATAGGACATATGTTGTATACGGATTTTGATACAAACGCAGAGTATACAAACAAAATAAGCAATGATGGAATATTTGATGTAAGCGTTGCCCCACTTTTGATGCAAGAAAAGGAAGATGTAGAATATTTTCTACAATTGAAGCCTGAATATAAGCAATACATAAGTTTTGTGTATCACAATATAGCCAATGTTGTGGAAGATATTTGGATGGAAAACAAAATTTGCCAAGAGTTCCAGGGAACAATTAAAAATGCAATAACAATAAACCGAATTAAGGTTTCAGAGGAAATGCAAACGCTGAAAAAAATGATAGATGATGAATTAAGTGATACTGCAATAGAAATTAACTTAATTTTATGTTATGCATCATCAGGATTAATTCCAAATCCTCACAATCTGCATACAGAACATGTAGATGTTTTGGAACTAGCAAAACCATACGTAGACATTGGAATATCCATTGACGAAGTTTGGGGAAGAATCAGTGCTACTACAAACATATTTTTATGTATGTGGCAGATGATTAAGGCAGAGCTAGAAGAAAAAGAGGAAGAAGAAAAACAGCAGAATAAGAGTAATTCTAATAATGAAACTGAAGAAAAAGAGGAAGAACAGCAATCTCAAAATCAACAGAAAGAATCAGAGGCAAGAAAAAACATTGCTGAAAAGCTGAGCCAAAAAGTTAAACAAGAAGCAAAAGAATCATCAAATGATGAAGAAGAAGCCAGCACTTCTCAGTTTTACAGAGGAAAAAAGGCTGAAAAAAGCAGTTCTGAAGAAACAGAAAACAATTCTGAATCAACAGAAAAAAGTCTTGAATTAACGGAAAATGGTAATGCAGACGAGGAAGAAACAGAGGCAAAACTTGAAAATGAAATAGGTGGTAATGATTTAAGGGAGACGATTCAAGAAAAACTTAAAAATGCACCGAGATTTGCCGAAACAAGTGGTTCTTCAGATGGTGACCTTAATCAAGGTGGAACAATAGAATATGTTGAAAGTGAATTTTGCACCAATGATGGCATAGGATTGAAAGTTGAAAAAACAATTAATGCCTGTGCTGAAGAAACTGTAAACAGACAGCTTTTGGAAGAAAGTGAAAAAGAACTTGTACAAGAAGTTGCAGATGTTCCGTTTACAAACAATCATAAAGGTGTAAATTTTAGAATTAATAGACATAAAAATGTGTATCCAGATGATATTGAAGAATACAATAATATGAAAGATGTATTAAAGTATTCGAGAGCGTTACAGAAAGCATTAGAAGAAACACTAAAAAGAAAGCCTACTGAAATTAGCAGAAGACAATGGATTGGCAAGGGATTAGACAAAAATAATCTCTATGATAGACAACACAAGGTTTTTTATAAGAAAAACATTAAGTCTGAAACTAATCTTGCGGTATCTATTCTTATTGATGAATCAGGTTCTATGTCAGGAAGAAAGATAGTTGAAGCAGTACGAATGGCAGTAATACTTGAAGATTTTTGCAGAAACTTTAATATTCCATTATCAATTGCAGGTCATAATTGGTATGATTGCGTTGAATATGATATATATAAGGATTTTGACGAGATTGATTCGAATGACAAGTATCGTCTTATGCAAATCGCAAGTAAATCTTGCAACAGAGATGGAGCTGCGTTACAGTTCTGTGGAGAACACCTTTTAAAACGTCCTGAAGAAACAAAATTATTGATTCTAATTTCCGACGGACAGCCTAATGCTGACAATTATGGTGGAGAAAGAGCAAAAGAGGACCTTAAAGCAATTAAGAAAAATCTTAAAAGCAGAGGTGTTGATCTGTTTGCGGCAGCCATAGATGAAGATAAGCAATACATTAAGGCTATTTATGGTGATGGATTCTTAGATATGTCTGATTTAAGAAAACTTCCTAAAACAATGGTAAGGCTTATAGAAAGTCGCATGAATATTTAGAGAGAAAACGGCAAACTGTAAACACGGTTTGTCGTTTCGTTTATAAGAATGCACGGAAATTTAAATACTTTTAAGTTGAGAAAAATATTTTAAAAATAATGAGAAAAAGAAAGGAAGGTAAAAGATATGAAATGGATAGTTGATTATGTGGTAGGGAATACATACAAGGTAAAGTATGTAGAGGCAAAGACTAGTGTAGAAGCAATAAAAAAAGCAAATGTAAAAAATATTGTAGATATAAAACCATTAAAAGACACAATGATCCAAGTTCACATTTCAAAAGATGAATTAATTGAAAAGAAGTATATACTCATAAAATCAAATAATTTTTATGATGCAGATGATATTGAAAGTAGGTTGCAGACGGAAAAATACGATACATATGAAAATGCATATAATGCAATGAAAAACGAAGTTATTAAGAAACTTAAACTTGATGACAAAGGATGGCAAAAATATATTGTAGGTGTATTAGATCATATTGAATATTCAAATGTATACCTTAATACATGGTCAGCAAGGATTCATACTGATTTTGGTGAGTATAGTAGTTACTGGAAAATAATCGAAGCGTAAATAAAACTTGAGATTTAAAGAAAGGATGAATAATAAATGAATAACAATACAAATAACAATGGAAATGATAACAATAATTATGAAGACAAGAGAGTAGTGGTGTTAGACGGAAGAAATAAAAAGTTGGATGTTTCTGATAAGTTGGAAAAATCAGATAACTACAGAAGACCAATTGCTGACAAATCCAAAATGTGTATTACCATATGTGATTACACAAATAAGGATAAAGGTGGTTCAGTAACGGTTAGATTTAATTTAACACCTGAAGAAATTGCCGAATTCAACTATATTATGGGAATAAACGGTGATTTTCAGAAGTCTTTTGATAGAATCTTTAATTTGCCTGACAAAGATGGATTGAGCCCTGTGAAGAAAATTCTTATTTCAAGACAGGCAAAAATGCCAGATGGAAAAGCATCTAAATATCCAATATACATTAGAATTGAAAATGGAAGAGCAAAATGCAATGTGGATCAAAAAGGAATGACAAGTTTTTCCAACAATACTTATGTTAAGGATAAGGTTGCTGATATAAGATTAGGCTATGATGATGGAAGAACACTTTTCAGAGATTCTTACAACTATATCGAAAGAATGAGGTACATATATGCTATGGAACTTCGCAATGGTTTAAGTAATTCAGGTGAAAAAAATACTGGTGCATTATCAGAAAGCAAATACGTTGATGGAGTAAACTCTTTATATAAGGGAATTGCTGAACTTTTAAAAAGCAAAAATGACAAATTAACATCAGAAATTGAAATCTTGAAAAAAGAACTTCAGGAAGTTAAGAATGAGATTATGTTTGGTAAATAAGTAGAGAATAAAAAAAAAGCGACCTTTTCTAAGGTCGCTTTTTTTTATCCATAATAATTTGATTTCTAATAGCCTGCTTAACAAATGCTGTTACGGAAATGTTATTATCATAACAATGTTCTGTAACCTCTTGCTTAAATTCGGGAGAAACACGAATACTTAATATTGCAAATTTAGAAGTATATTTATTTATGGCTTTCGCCTGTGCTTTTGTATAATTATTGCTCATATAGGTCTCCTTATTATTAGAAAATTTGATAAAAAATGCATATCTATATGCTAGCATATACAAAAAGCATAAAAACTTTAATGAATTTTTGGTAGAAATAACCATTGAAGTATATGCTAGCATATATTAGAATATGTTTAACAGATACTTATATTATAATACATTTTAAAGAAAAAGGTGGGATTTTTATGATGAACAATATACATGTTGATAATATTGAAAACGAAGCAGCTTTAATACTTGCTATGTGTTATGGAATTAGAACAGAAGTTGCAATAAAAATAGCTCATTGTAATGGAAACAGAAAACAGATGAGAGAGATAGTTGAAAAAGAAATAAAAGGTTTCTTTAGTGAGAAATATGAGATTATAAAACAAATTTTCATTGACTACGCAGAAAATGATATGAGCGTAAATCAATTAAGTGAAAAATATGAATTGTCAAAAAAAACAATTAGACGATACTTGGAATTATGTGACATATATTACATGGAATTTCGAGGCTTTATCGAACTGGGGATGCTCGAATATGAAGCAGACAAAAATTTGATGCCATTTCTTGTAAGGTATGGACGTTTCTTCATTAAGACTGAAAAGAAAACTCAGGAAAATTATGAATTTTACCAGTCATTCTTAAATGGAGAAATAACAAAAGAGAATTTATGTTATGTAACACATATGACTCCAAAAACATTATGTCAGCTGTAAAAAAAAGGACTTTAGAGCAGTTTATCTGTGCTAAGGTCCTTTTCTAAATTATATTTAAGTAATATCAATCTTCATTGATTTTAACAATGTTTCTTGCTGATCGTACACGTTCCCGGTCTACACGACTGTAATATTGGGAAGTTGTGTTTACAGATTCATGCCCTAATGCAGTAGCCGTCAAATAAATATCTCCTGTTTCGTTATAAAGCGTATTGCCGAAAGTTGTTCTTAATTTGTGTGGAGATATTTTTTTTACTGTAACGCCTGATGTAAATTTCTTAACCATACTTTCGACAGCTCTAACGGAAATACGTTGATGCTTTAAAGATACAAAAAGTGCTGTCAAATCCTTTTGATTGCCAACTAAAGAGCCACGTTCATATTCAATATATTCTTTTAAAGCCTTTTCAGCCTCATCAGACATATAAATAATTTGTTCTTTAAGCCCTTTTCTAATAATTTTTATTTCACAAGAATCGAAATTAATATCAGACATGTCAATTCCAACCAGTTCTGACACACGCATACCCGAACTAAGTAGAAGTACAAATATAGCATAATCACGATACCTTGTTTTGTTAGCAAAGTTCATTTGCCTTTTACTTAACCCGTTTCCTGTATATATTTTATCCATTATTCTTCCAATTTCATCTGAAGAAAGAGTTGTGAGTTCCTTTTTTCTTATTTTAGGCGTGTTTACAAGCATTGCAGGATTGTTTTGTAGCATATCATGTGCATACAAATATTTGTAGAAAGAACGCAGGGCAGATAATTTATTACTTTTAGTAACTGCCTGATTATTTCTAACCTTTCCATTCTGATCCACGTAAGTTGTTGTATAGAAAAGATATTCTTCAATATCTTTAGGTGTAAGAGAATCTAAATATTCAAGTGTTATATCGGATATTCCAACAACATCTTTTAAGTAGTCAAAAAATATCTTTAAACTGTAAGCATACCTAATTTGAGTTCTTGAAGTATTAATTGTTGATGTTCCAATGAAGAAATCACGACAAAAATCCGGAAGAACATCAATTAATGAATCCAGGGCAAGCTCGGTTTTTTCAAAATTGCTTAGTTCCATATTGACACCTTCAGAGCCTTACAAGAAAATCAATGAAATACAAAGATTTTTTATGAAAGCAATGTTTTCCTTTCTGTATAATAAAATGCGGGGATTTGAGAGAAAAAAAGCAACGTGTCCCCGCATTAGATATATGTTAAATCCAGCAATATGAATGAGGGGAGATATTACCGGATTAAACATCAAATATGTTACGTATATATAATATCAAATTGCAAAACAAAAAGTGGAATTTTTATCGTACAAGCAAATCATTTTGCCAATCTTTTCCCAATTATACGTATATCACGGCGTGAAAGATATATTTCACGCCGTGATATGTTCCTAAATCTAAGCATATAAATAATATTTTTTTCAAACCACTACTCTGTCTAATGATATATTTTCTCTCTTTTTTGCACATAATATCTCACATTACACCACTACATAAAAAGCATACTACCATTACATTATCACTACATTTTTTTACATTTTCCTTCAACATATCCATTTTCATTGATCACCATAATATTTATCCAACACCGCACGGTAACAGCTTAACTCCTCATAATTCCTTATTTTTCATTATTAAGGCTCTGAATGGAGAATCTTTTCTGTTTATTTGTTCTTATACATCACACACTCGCAATTTTTGCTATTGATATTATTGTATTTCCAACATATAATTTAAGTGTAGTATCTCACTTACTACAAGTGCTTGTACTCCTTTCTGACAAGCATTAAATAAAATAATTTGTAAAAAAAACGGCCAAAACTTTATTAAGAGTTTTGGCTGTTTTTTATTCTTCAAAAAAGAATCTATATTTATTGTTTATTATACCTATTTTTGCACATCCCCTTTTGCCTGAGTTCCAAGTGAAACGCTTGCCTATTTTTTCGCCTGCCAACATTGCCTTGAAATCTTGTGATGTAATAGTTGCTCCATACACGTAATTTCTCATAAAGTAATTACACGATTTATCTTCCCAACCTTCGCAGTAAAATCCGGTTTTTGATTCCTTTATGTCCCTTCCACACAACGGACATATCGCATCAGTATTTGCGTACTGTGTTCTTTTCTTATCTTCTTTTTGAAAATTATTGTTTTTACTATTTTCTAAAAAAGTTTCCGGCTCATAATCTTTATCATCTATTACTATCTCCCCTTCTGCATCAATAATTGATACATTATCGCCCTCTTTTAGCTCCGGCAATATGTTTTTTTCGGATGAAGCAGGTATTATTTCTCCATATCCCAATTTTTCTATCTTCTGTACAGTTGTTAATGTAGAAATCCTTCCAAACTTACATACAACTCTTATGGTGTTTATAACTTTTGCAGGCATAAATATTGCTACTGCCCTTCTCACTATCAGTTTATAGATATTCTTCTCCATTTCGCTCAAATCTGTAAACGTGAATACTTTGCTGGTTGGCATGATTGCATGTCCTTTTATAGTTTCATATTCTTTTACATAATCATTTTCCTGTTTACAAATTCTATTCTTCACATATGGATCAGCCAGTATGATTGAAATTTGTTTGCTGTATATTGGCACTCTTGCTACACTCTTCAAATTATTAAATAGCTCTTTAGCAGCAGGAATTGACAAATATCTGCAATTTGTATCTGGGTTCGTTATTAAATCTTTTTCGTACAATGATTGTGCAATTGCTAATGTTTTGTCAGGTACATAATCAAAATAATACTGTCCTTCTCTTTGGAGTTCTTTTGTGTCAAGCAGTAATGGAGCTATAAATGTTTTTTGCTGTTCCTTTATGTCAATTACAATTCCTTTTATGTTTGCATCATTAATTAGGTCTTGTATTCGTTCTTTTGTATCAAAGGCTACATTATTATGACTTGACAATAATTTGCCCTTAAACTTATTGTTTTCTTTTGCAATTATAACAGAGCATTCATAGTGTATTTTTTTACTTTTGTCATTTGCCATTGCACTCCTCCATTGTAAATAGTAATACGTTTTAATGCGTATTAATACGTATTATTACGCATTACCACTCACTCTATTCTTTTATTTTACCAATAACATCTTTTGTTTTTATGCATCCGAAAGTTCTAGAATCGTAAGACTCGTCTCTATTATCCCCGCACACAAACAATTCATCTTTTCCTACTGTACATGACACACTAAATTCTTTTGTTACCGTGTTTACAACATATTTTTCATTAAGTTCTTTTCCATTTAAATATATCTTTGTTCCAATACATTCCACTTCATCACCAGGTACTCCTATTACTCTTTTAACAAAAACATTGCCGTTTGTCTGTTCATCATTTTTAAATATGACAACATCCCCGTGTGTTATTTCTGAAACGTTGGCTGAATAAATATGAAACTCCCGGTTTAAATATGTCGGATTCATGGAATCACCAGATATAATAGTTATTCCTCCAAAATGATTTAATATATGTACAAATACAAAAGACACTATTATAACTAGAGCAAAAAAAAGTGTGTTTGCACGTTTTTTCCTTTCTTTTTCGCTATAAATAGTGTCCTGATTAATTTTGTTATTCATGATCACTCATCTTTACCCTTCTTTTTTTTAGTAAAGCCCATCATTGCAAGATTATCTTTTATTAATTTATCAAATGCATCATCTTCTTCGTACTCATCATATTCGTCGTCGTCGTCATCATATTCAAGTTCCAAAAATCCGTCATTATCATCTTCAGTGTCACCTGAATCTATTTTCTCCTCAGAAGTTGTTTTTTCAACTTCTTTCATTTCTTTCTTATTCTCCTTTTCTTTTTCTGCCTCAATTTCAGCCTGAGAAACTAATTCAACAATATCATCAACATTTGAAACGTCAACACTGTGTATTGTTTGGTTATACAAGAGTAAGGCATCAGCGATTAACTGTGCCTTACCTCTTTCTGATACTGAATTTATTACTTTCATTGCCTGTAAATGTGACAAAATTTTAGGATTAAATCTTACTGTAAATCTAGTTGGGTTTTTCTTATTTTTCATATATTATTTCCTTACTACCTCATTCGTTTGTAAAGTGCTTTGTAACCCTTGGCATTCGCACAAACATCTTCTATAAATTGTGCGTCTGTAATTAAAGGATTATTTTCAAAATATTTTTTTAGTGTAACTGCTCCACCACCCGCAAAAATAATTGGCATTGTTCTGAATCCTTCGATTTGCTCTCTAAGTGTGTTTACAATCTCATTACAATAATTTTCTGCAAGAGAAGATGCAAACTGCTTTATATCTTCATCTATTTTTGCTTTGTAAGTTCCTTTTAAAATTGCATCAATTTGTCTATCATTAAAATTAATATCAAATTTTGAGTTGCAATACGACTGAATTTGATTATAAATCTTAATTATTCCATATTCAAGAGATTCGCATTCGCTCATGTTGTATCTTCCATCTGTGAGCACCATATAATCAAGAGTCCAACCACCCATATCAACAATTAGAACTTGGTCTGATTCTGTTATTTTTCTCTTCATCATTCCGATAAGTGCATATGCCTGTGGAAAAATATATACGTCTTTTATGTTTATTTTGTACTCTCTTTTATTATATGTAAAAATTGCTGGCTTGTCAGTAAGAAAATATTCTTCAAATTTTTGAGAGTTTGCTAAATGTTTTGGTGGCATTCCATTTAATAAAGTAACGCTTGCACTTATTTTTCCCTTATCTTCCATTCTTCCGTCTGCAATTTTCTTTTCAATTTCCTTTGCAATGCCAAACAATGTCAAAATGAAAAATCTGTCATCTGCTGTTTTATCACGCATGTACTTAATACGTTTACCATCTAATGAATAATATTTTCCATTGTACTCCATAATATCAACACCAAAACCTAAGTCAAAGTCTGATTCTGAAATTGAAGATGGAAAAACAAAATGTTCTGTTTTTATGTTTTTGTTGCCTGAATCAATTGAAATAATCATTTATAATTTTCTCCTTTTTCTTATGCTATACTACGCATATATTTTTCTAAGTTTTTGTATACTGTAGGATATTCGTTTAAATGCTGTTCCATACTAAGTACAACAGCCTTACGATAACGAATCATTGATGTGCTTGGATAATTTAACGTTGTTGATTTTCTTTTGTCATCTTGCTCATTGTTTCTGTACAACTCCAAAGCAAATTTTTCATAATCGCATACATTAGTGTAACTTCCCTTGCCAACATTCAATAAGCACAACTGAGAAATCAAGTATACACATTCCTTGTAAGCCTCTAATATGAAATAGCTTTCATTAAGTTTACGTTTGTCTGTTTTATCCAGTTTGTCTTTTTCTGAAATTCTTAACATAGTATGATAACTTAAAACAAAATCATTTTTTAACTTTTCAAAGTTCTTTAGTATCCATATTGCTCTACTGTCATCATAACTAGCTGGTCTTGTTTGTATTTTGGTCTTGTCAATCTCTCTGGCTTTATTCTTTACTTCTATTGCCTTATTTTTTTTAATGCTTTCATGGTCAAAAACGTAGCCATTTAGATAATGTACTTTCCTATTCTTTTCACTAAATAGGTATTCATCAATACGATAAATTGCATACTTCTTATAATTGTTGTAAGTAACATTCTCCATTTCTGTTGTTACGTCTCTTTTAAGCAGCTCCATTAACATGTCTTTCCTTGCCTTATTCGACACGTCGTATTTTGTAAACTGAATGGTAAATATGTTTCTTATCAAATCTGCTCCATATTCATCATTCACCTCTAAATATTCAATAGCTTTTTCGATAATGTTGCAGATTTCCCTTGCTAAGTAATATTCTTCACTACTCATTAGACTATCTTTAATTCTATATGTTAGCTGCAAGTTTTTAGACATTACACTTTCTATCAAATCTTGTATTTGCTCTACTTCTTCTATCTTGTCAGATAGACCAGCCAACGTAATCATTTGTTTTGGTAAAGTGTCTATGAGATTAATTCTCTTTTTTAGTGGAGCATATTCTTTCAGCAAATTATACGTATTTATCTTACCTTGATTAGTAGCAGAATAACCAGCATTGCTAAGTTTAACTGAATGAAGAATCTTATCTTCAATGAAAAACTTCATCAATGTACCTCCCACAATATAATTCTATCAAATTACTTTTTTGTATTAGTATCTTTTGTTTTGCTCTGAAAAAATTATATCATAATTCCATATTTTTACCACATCTAAGGTATTATGACACTATTATTTGTAAACTATTATTGAACGGATACTTCATTAGGGTGTTATACCGATTTTAAAATTTTTCGTCTGAATCATTGAGTGAAAAATATGCTTCAAAAGTACAGTCTAGCACCTTTGCAATTTCAACAAGTTCCTTTTCACTGAAATTGTCACGCTTTAATTTGTTGTATAGGTTGCTTGTACTCCAGTTTAGTTGCTCTGCTAACCATGCTTTACTTTTATCTCTTTTTGCTAACACTAATCTAATCTTTTCTGACATCATAGCTGCTGTTCTCCTTTACATAATGGTATTATAATGGTTTTATAATGGTATAAAACCATTACTTTTTTCTGCTTTTCTTTTCTTGCTTCTTTTTATACATATCGAGTATTTCTGGTTCTACCTGTACTGCAGATAAGTCAATACTATGTTCTCTGCAGAATGATTTTATAGCTTCATCAATTAATCCTGAAAAATTTCCTCGAGTATATTCATCTGCAATGATACGCAATTTTTCATATATTTCAGGATTCATTGTTAGAGTAAATTGTTCATTTTTTAACCCATCTTTTCTAGGACGACCACCAAGATTTTTCTTTTCCTTTGTGGATGTACCTGTTGGTGGCTTTTTATCATCTTGTAATAATACTGTATGTTTTTCATTTTTATCTATTTTAGCTTCTTCAGGAACCGGATTAGAAAAAAATCCTGCAGCTACATCCACATTATTTGCTAAATCCAAATTTTTGGGTAATTTTTTTCCTGCCATTAGATAATCCTTTCATTATATTTTCTTTATTTAACAATGGTTTTATAATGCTATAAAACCATTATTATACTATTGTAAATTACTAATAAGCTCTTTTGTAAATTCAAGATAATCCTTAACAGATGAGCAGGAAGCATCCCATTCAATTATCGGTTCTTGCTGACTTTGTGCTTCTTTAACTTTTACAGTTTCTCTTATTTTGCTGTCGAATACCTTTGTGTTTAGTTTGACAGACATTTTTTTTAGACCATTTAGGACTGCATTATTGATATTTGTTCTTGAATTATACTTAATCATAAGAATACCTGCAATTTCTAGTTCTTTATTAGAATGTTTGCGAACACTCTCAATTGTGTTGGAAAGCTGATCCAATCCAATCATAGCTAGATAGCTACATTCTGTAGGTATTATTATTTTTGTACTGGCTGTAAGGCTCATTATATTCAAAAGTCCGAGTGATGGTGGCGTATCAATCAATATAACATCATAATTTGCATTTTCTATCCGTTCTTTAAGCAGATATTCTCTACCAAGCTGATTAAATTCGGTATCAGCGTAGGCGAGCAGGAGAGAACCTGCAATTATATCATAATATTTTGACTTAACAATACATTCATCAAGTGTACTTTCTTCTTTAAGCAATGTATAAAGGTTATGTTCCTGACATTCCATAAGGTTCACACCTGATACAGTCGTAAGGTTGCATTGTGGATCTGTATCAATGCAGAGCACCTTTTTATTGTATTCTCTGCTTAATATTTCTCCTAACATTTGCACTGTGGTAGTTTTTCCACAGCCACCTTTTGTAATATTTACTGAAATAATTTCCAAAATTTTAACCTCCATGAAAATTAGGGTATTATACCATTATAAAACCATTATAAAACCACTATAATACCATTAAAACAATGGTATTATACCCCTTTAGTAAGGTTATTATATCACTTATATTTACTATTTACAAGTGCTGAAATATGAAAATGTAACTTTAGAGTGATAATTTGTTCTTGATTTTAGAGCAGAGATTTTGTAGAATATAAAAAAGGCTGAGAGCAAAAAAAAGAAGCTATTGTCGTAGCTCCTTTTTTAATAATTTGTTCAATTTCAGCTTTTTCAAGAGAATTGGCGTTCTCTTGAATATTGACTCAACCACGAATCACAATCATAAAGCTGTTGCAGTTCGTTTGACTGCTTATTTTTGCATTCTTATTATATGTGTTTTTTTAATCTATGTCAACCTACTAGATATAGGAAATACAAGGGTTTCAAGCCAAAATAAGGCGGTTTTCCCTAGGGAATATGGAAGTATGTGTGTGATTGCGGAAGTCATATACATACTTTTTTTAACGTCAATCCAGCTTCTTGGAAATAGGGGAGGGCGTTATATCGGCTAACACTAATTCGCTTGTATAATCGCTATCTGCAAAGCCTAGGCAGTATAAATATAGATGGGAGTGTTGCGAGCTTAACAAGAAAATCGCAGGGTTACATCTTATAACCAAGTTTCCATAGGATGTATGACCATAGGGGACAAAAGCCGTTTCATATCCTCATTGGAGCAGGGATGTTCCACCCGAACAGAAAGGGAAGCCTAAGGCTAATTGGGTAACTTATGACAAAAGTAAGAATAAATATTATGCTCAAAGTGTACTGAATAAAATACAAGACTACATTGATTCAGGTGTAGATGTAAATAACATTAAAATAAATGATAATTACTTAAAAGGTTATAAAGAAGCCTCCGGTTACGGAAAAAAAGAATCTTTAAGTTTCACGCAATGGATTAATAACTCATATTATACAATTCCATTCTATTATCACTTCAATATGGCAAAAAACTCTGACTATGTATATCCTTCTTCCTTTTTAGGTTATATATATGAGGGAACTAAAGGTGGCTTGCCAAACTGGTTTCAAGAAATTAATTGTGGCTCTTGGGGATTCATGAAGTACGCAACAACAGATGGAAAAGCTAAGAGCAATGATGGGATAGCTGGTTATCCAAATGTATCCCGTCAAATATGGTCCAATGTTGAAACCGGAAAAGGGAATATGGCTTATTCCAAAATAAACTATGCAAATTATTTAAAAACAGGTTGGATGTCATTTAAACCCAACAAATCAAATGCCGGAAACATATCTGGTTCAAAATATGAGAAAGATTATTCAAGCGGAAATTGCTATTATGCAAAGGGCGTAATGCTTGGCTACAATATGTACGTTCTTGACAACTGGTTCGAAAAAGGTCTTAACAGCCTATGGAACAAAGACGAAAGTTACGGCTATCAGCCTTTTTCTCCGTATTATACACATAAAGCTGAGTCAAAATACGATAAGTCAATAAATAACTTATACGTTTATGACTGGTTTAACAAGAAAAGCGGAAAGCAGACTAATTATGAAAAGTATATAATGAACGTAAAAGATGTAAATACAGTGAGCAAGAGAGAAGATTCCAATGGGAACTCAATTGTAAACACAAACATAGAATCTTGGTTAAATAACTTTGCAGAATACTTTGCAAAAGAAATTTACTATGTGTATCCCAACAGGCAGTACATTATAGACTATTTCTTAAACAACGATAATTCAGAAAAAATGAAACATAAGAGAATAGCTTTTCTCCAAAGGTCATTCTATGCAATGGCAACAGGCTCAGCCCTAAACGTGAATCTGGATGAAGAATACAACATAGAAGGTGGAAAGGTCGGAAGTGTTCTGACGGAAAGTAACGTAGGCTCATTAGACATTAACAAGTTATCCATTGATGCAATTGAATACTTAGAATATTCTGATAGCACCGGAACAAGTAAAATAAGCTCTTTAGAGGATGCAAGTAATAAGTTAAAAGAAGCTGCAAATAACTTATCAATACTTTATTCAGGAAAAGGGGAATCCCTTGAAGGAAAAACCTTTGAGGCAAGTTTTACGTACAAGGCAAAAATTAAAACAACATATAAAACGAATAAAAATGATGAATACTTTTATGTTCCGGTAAAAAACGTGCTAACAGTAGACATGAATGGAAACGTTATTTCTAATAAATTAATTTTCAATGCAAAAGGTTATAAACTGACAAAGGCAGGCAACAACAATAAAAAGCTAAAATCCCTTGTAACATTCTCTTGGGATAAAGATTATAGAGAATCACAATACACTTATGATAACGAAGGTACGGTTAAAAACAAGAACCCTCTTGATTCAATTGATGTAAATAAAGACTTAAAAATAAAAGAATACATAAACAAGGAATGGGACGTAACCTGTTTACAAGTAGGAGCTGAAGATGTACAAAAAGCACTCAATACGTACTGCAATAAGCAGGCAAAACAATCAAAAACATCTTACAGCCCATTATTTCATTTATTTGCTGGTTCAATAAAGGGAAAAAGAGAAGTTAAGATAACATATACCGACCATTCATTCTTAAACTATGACATAGCAGAAAAAAAAGACGCAAATGGAAAAGTTACAAGCGTAATCATTGAAATTTTCACATACTATCCTGATTTGTCAAAATATGGTGATGATGAATACAGGGTTGCATATGGCTTTGAAAATGGTGATGCTTTGCAACAGGCTTTTAACCTATTGCAGTACACACAGGCTAATGCAGATAAACAGATAGGTGGGAAAAATGAGGGTAAGACGTTGGAAGGTCTTAATGAAAAAGTAGACTTCACAAAACTTCTCGTGAGTGAAAATGATGATTCCTATGTCGATACTGGTGGTATTTACTCTGAAAGTGACGTTTACAGTTACATTGCAACCATACTGGCAGAGGTCGAAAGTTCTAACAACTGGGGTTCAGTTGCTAAACCTTACGCTAATTCAAGTGGCGAAAAAACCATAACGGCAGGAGCATATCAATTTTATGGCGAGAATGCTCATACATTGCTTAGAAATATCTGTAAGAATTACAAGAAAGAATCTCTAAAATACATATCGGATTCCTTGTATAAGGATATTGTGTCGGATACAAATTGGGAAAGTACGTATTGGAAACCAAAAAGTGACAGCGATTACACAAGCATATCGAAATTAATCAAAACAGAATTTGGAATTAAGTGTCAGAAAGAATTGATGGCAAAAAGGGCAAAAGGATATGTTGACTTAGCTGTAAACACATATAAAATAACCGACATGAAGGTGCAGGTATACTTTGCCGTAATGTATCATCAGTCGCCAAAACAAACAAAAGCAGTTGTAAGCTCATTTTCAAAGACAACCATAACATTAGATGCACTTCATTCAGCAAGAGCAAATAATGGAGTATTATGTAACTATGTAAATAGATATAATACTACGTATAAATTTTGTCAGGATATAACAAGCATGAAAGGCATTAAGGGAGATATTGCTAAAGTTTTGCAATATGCTCAATCAGATAGGGTAGTGGGAAAGAAATATTCAAATGCCCGTTCTGACTTTTTGAATAGTAACGGATTACCAAGTGCGAAGAAATATAAAGCCACTTATGACTGTTCCGAATTTGTTGCATGTTGTTATTACTATGGAATGGGATTTGATTTTGGTAAAAATTATACAGCATCCAGCATGGAGGAATATCTGGAAGAAAAAGGCTATACTGTAATATGTTCAGGTTCGGTAGATACCAATAAATTGCAACCGGGAGACATAATGTTCTTTAATGCTAGCAATGGATATAACAAAGGTGCTCACGGAATCGGACATGTAGCAATATATTTGAAAGATGGAAAATGTGTCGAAGCTGGTGATCCTGTTGGAACCTATAATGTTGTAGGCAGAAAGAGTCTATATAAAGCATATAGAATTGTAAACAGTCAGAAAAAGAATAAAAAATAATAAGTGTAACGCTACCTGTAACGCAAAAGTTTATAAGTAGCGTTATTTTTTGCTTAAATGCTCTAGTTGTGGTTATAAAAATCGTTTATTATTCTATTTAGAACGAAAGGAGGGAAATACAAACATATGGCACTAAGAACAATTCCGGGCAATTATAATACCATGGATGGAAAAATACGGAATTTTATAGAAACAGCAATATTTGATGGCTTATACATATTTTTCATTTACATTTTAAAATTGCCATTAAAGTACGATATGTACATTGCTTTAGGATTAATTCCTATTACTGTTTTTTGCATTATGGGAATTGAGGGGCAGAGCTTAACTAAGTTTTTGTCAAACTATATACGTTTTATGAAGCGACGCAGAGTTCTTTCAACTCCTTCACCAGAATATTTGCGTGAAAGAAATAAGGATATTATGCTAAAAAAAGCAAAAAAAAGCGTTAATAGAAAGGAACTAAGAAAACATGGCAAGTAACCAACAGAAGCTGAAAGAGGCTAAAAAACAGCTTGCTAAAGCAAATAACGCCTCCAAATCACAATCAAAACAAACTGACATTGACCTAGCATCAATAAAACAAAGATTTAAGCACATAAAAAACGTATTAGGCAATGAAAGCAAAAAAGAATATGAAAACATTGATGATGAGCACATTCCTCTAACTTTAGCTTCTGAATACATTCCGTTGCAAGATATAGAAAGAGGAATAATCAAAACTACTGATGGTCGTTTTCTTAAAATATTACAGATTTCACCAGTTAATTACAATTTAAAAGCTGATGCAGAAAAAGAAAACATCATATTTGAGTTTCAGAAATATCTTAAAATAGCACCTTCTAAGTTTCAGATAAAATGTATTTCGAAACAAAGTCTGATAAGAAATTTTCTTAGAAAGATAGACATGGACAAAGCTAGAGAGAAGGTCGATTCAGCCTTAGATTTTTACGACGATCAAATCAATTTCATATCTGACATTGCAACAAGAGAGGCAATATCAAGAACATATTATATGATTATAGAATATCAGCCTGAAAGTAGAATCCTTGCTAACAACTTTGACGCTGCGAAAAGACAATTAGATGATGCTGAAGCAACCGCTAAAAGATTTCTAGGCGGTTGTGGAAACAAAGTATACGACTTTTCAGAGTCACCAACAATGGCACAAGCTGAAATATTGTATACTATTTTAAATCGTGAATTGTCTACTGAAATACCTTTCGACATTCATATGGAAGACTTTGAAGATAGGTGGCTAAGTGCTAGTCCTAAAAATACAGATGTTAGTAAAATTAAATTAAGAGAATATATATCTCCACAAGAAATTGATTTTATGAATAACAAGTATGTAATTGTAGATGGAATATATATGTCAGCAATAGCAATTTCTTCAAATGGTTATCTGACTGATGTTCCCGATACATGGATAAGTAGGTTTACAACTTTAGGTGAGGGTATTGATGTTGATATTTTCGTAACAAAGGAAAATAGGCAGGCAATGTCAAACAAATTGTATCAAACTAGAAAGTTTAACAAATTGCGATTGAATGATGCAAATAATAGTGGTAGTGACTCTGATAAGATTGATACAATAATGGATTCAATACAATCAAGTACTTATATTAGAGAAGGGTTAAAAAACGGACAAGACTTCTACTGGGTAAATACACTTATATATGTCACTGCAAGGAACAAAGAGGCTTGGGAATATAAGGTAAAGGAAGTAAAAAAATATTTAAAAGCGTGCGATTTTAAATATAACAGTTTAAGCAACTTGCAGGAAGATGCATTTTATTCATACATGCCATTTTGCAACTTAGCAAAAAACATATATAAGGTAAGCAAACAAAATATGCTTACAGACGGGCTAACTTCATTTTATCCGTTTACAAGTTATGAAATGACAGAAGAAGATGGTATACTTTTTGGAACGTCTGAAGAAAACAATTCTCTTGTCACAATTAATCCTTTCAACACTAAAAAGTACAGTAATGCCAATATGATAATTCTTGGAACATCAGGTGCAGGAAAAACATACTTGCTTTCAACAATGATAGGAAGACAAAGAGCAAAGCACATTCCAACAATCGTATTAGCTCCCGACAAGGCTTTTGAGTTTGCAAGATTGTGTGACAAGTGGAAAGGCGAATTTATTTCCATAGGACCTGCCTCTGACAAAAATATCAATATAATGGAAATAAGGGTAACAGATAATGAATCAAGCAAGTACATAGATGGAAATGTTATGGAAAATTCATTATTGGTAGAAAAGATACAAAGTTTGCTCATTTGGTTTTCGATAATGATTCCAGATATGTCTTATGAAGAAAAGGAACTTCTTGATGACGTTCTTATGAATACGTACAGGGATTTTAAAATCTTTCAAGATAACGAATCTTTATATTTAAAAGACGAAAATGGGAACAAAATTATGGATGAGGAAACTGGAAGATACAAATTGAAGAAAATGCCAATTTTAGGTGACGTTTTCGAACGTTTGGAGAAAATACCCGCCTGTAAAAGAATGGCTATTATTCTTAGACGTTTTGTTCATGGCTCAGCAAAAAACTTCAATCAACAGACAAATGCAAACTTAGATAATGAATTAGTTGTAATTGATGTATCTAACTTGTCTGGCGATATGCTGTTGCTTGGAATGTTCATAGCATTGGATTTTGCGATTGCAAAAGTAAAAGAAGATAGAACAGTAATGAGAAGCATAGCAATAGATGAAATGTCAATCTTAATTGGTGCATCAAGTAACAGCCTTGCAGCTAACCACGTTCTTAATTTGTACAAAACCATTAGAGGATATGGTAGCAATGTGATCGGAGCTACACAGAACTTATCCGATTTTCAGGCATTGGAAAATGGCAAATATGGAAAAGGAATCATTAATAATGCTGAAATAAAAATGGTGTTAAAAACAAAACCTGACGAAATAGAAGATATTCAGAAATCATTAGGATTAACAGATGAAGAAGCAGAAAAACTACCAACTCTTAAACATCAGGCAATGCTAATAGCAAACAATAACAACATGGTCATAAACATAAAAGCAAGTCAATTAGAACATAGATTGATTACAACAGACCGTAGTGATTTGGCAAAAATAAAAGAAGAAAACATGCAAAGAAACATTTAGTTAAAGCGAAGTCATAATACGTCATAATACGTCTTATGACGTATTAAGACGCATTATGACGTATTATCAACCACTTTTAAAAAGAAAGGAGATAGGGGATTTTCCCCTAAATAAAGAAATGGCATTTTTAAATAATGACGTAACAGGAAATTATGATTTAAAGAAAGCAATAGGCATATTGAGAGAATTTGGTCAGCTCACAATTAAACAGTTTGAGCTGTTCACAAACCTAAACGAAACAGAAGCAAGAATGATTATGCATCAGGCTTTTCATAAAGGATTAGTAAACGAAGTATTCAAAGACAAATATGTACTAAAAGGTAGAAAAGCCGAAAACTATGACAGTAAATTGGAATATGCTATTACACTTGCAGCACAACTATGTAACACTAATGAACAATTCATATTGGATGAATGCATAAGAGAAAAAGAAGATCCATTGTTGGTATATATGGGAACGGATGAGGAAGACTTTGACATAATCTATGTTGAGGAAGGAAAGGAACGTTTAATCAGTAAAAAGATTGAACGCCGTCAAATAACTTCAAACATATTAGCGATAATCGAAAACAAGGGACAGCTAAACGATTTAAAGATAGAAAAATTATGTGCTGTATACATTGTTAAAGATGGAGGTCTTGAATTTGTACAATAAAGAAGGAGAACAGGAACTTTACAAGGTTACAAAGGAAATTTTAAAATCCAATGTAAAATCAATAAATAAGGTCCTGAATGTAATAGACAACTTTTTCCCTGGAGATTATGAAAATGTAATAAATAACTATGACAAGATTGTTGTTGAAGAAAATGACATTTCAATAACTCAATCTTCCGGGCATACAATTATCAAGTTGCCCCCCATTTCAAGTAGATGCTCAGACCACAAGAGATTGATTTATGAGGATACCTTAGTAAGAAAATTAACGGATTTTAAAGTTAAACATAATCTAGCCACAATTAAAAATGCAATAATTGTATATGAGCATATTGTCAATGAAAACGGATTAGTTAAAGACAATGACAACTACAATATCATAGAGCAGAAGAATATACTTGACTGCATCGTAACCGCAGGAATAATAGATTCAGACAAAGGGAATAATTGCAGTTTATGTTACATCACCTCAGTTAAAAAAGACATGAAAAATAATACCTTAATTCACATAATTAATGATGAAGAAAAAGTAATACATAAAATGTTAATGGTATAACAAAATGTGTAACGAATATTGTAACGAGAGCTATTTAGTGTGTCGTTACATAACATGTTACGTAACGTTTTTTAAGAAATACCCGATAATAAAAGACTTATTCAACGTTTTTCTTTTTTTTAAATGTAGTGGAAAACGTATGAACTTACGTGGTGGTATAAATTTTTAATAATTTATTCAATAACAAACCGGAGGAAATAATGAACAGAAAAATATCGGATTTAAAAGGAATATCAGAACGAGTGCTTACCGTACTTAGCCTGTATGAATATGTCAACATCAATGATTTTAGAGCCGTACTAAAAAGTATAAACACTGGAAATGAATCAAAGCCAAGAGACATCAGCAATAACATACGTCAGTTAAAGCATAGGGGATACATTAATGTTAAGAAGGACGACAATATTAAGCTGCTGTCAATAACAGACAAAGGCTTAAAGAGATTAGAAAATATTTATAATGACTTACAGTATACATATGGTCTTAACATAGAGCTTACAGAGAATCGAGCATACTCTAGAAAAAAGTATCAGGAACATGTAAGAGGTCAGTTAGCATTCATTGAAGGTGGAGTAAATGCAAAAAGAAATGCAACGATAGCCGACGGAGATAGAGAGCCTACATACATAGACATGCATAAAATTAAAAAAGAATTGGGTGAGGAAGTAAGGGGAAGTAGAGTTACAGGCTTGCTACTCACACCTGAAGAGAGCTATATGGTATATTGTTCGGAAGGTGGCTTTCTTAAAATTGAAGTAACTGAAAGGCAGATAAAGAAACGATTAATAAGCAGGCTGTTTCCTCAGAGCCGTGAGCGAAGTGAACTGAAGGACATTGTATTGTGTCCGTCACTAAAAAACATAAACGGCTTACTGTTTAATCGAGTGCAGGTAAACAAGAAATCTACAAACTACATTGCAAGGGAAACAGACAGAAACAAGTATTTAATGACAATGGAAGAACCTGAATTACAGACTTTCTTATTAACACATAAAAAATTCAGAGACGAAACGCTCAATGAGGAATTGTTTGAATCTTTGGCAGATGCGTTACCGGGAGTAAAGCGTATCAGTAATCGTGAGTTTACAGATTATGATAACGGAAAAGTTGTAAACCTGTTGGACCTGAATTTAGGGCTCATAAAAAAAGCAAAGAATTATTGTATGGAAGGACAAATGATAGCATTAATAATATTGTCGGAGTATGAGGAATTTTTTGAGAATTATTTCGCCGACAGTGATGTTGTGTTTATAAAGATTCCGAAAGAACAAATAATGAACTTATACGAAAGTACTACGGAGGCACAAAAATAGAATGAGCAACAAACCAAGTATGGAAGAATTATTAAAACAAAAAATGAACAATCACGGCTCGAATAACGAAAGTAGTAAACAGAGCAATACTGAAAATGAAAAGAGTAAACGCCATACACGACAAGGAGAAAATAATACCTCAGAGAAAAAAAAGAGTTATGAAGATTTAAAATCGAATATCTCAGAGCTTAAAGAGAATATGACAAGGGATAAATTTGTAGATTATATTCGTGATGGCAAAGGCAGGTATTATATCGGTGGGGTAATTTTAATATTGCTTCTTGCCTACCTGTTTGGAATATTTAATCTTCTAACTTCTCCAAACGGTAAAGTTTCTGTAAACCCGTTTACTGCAATTTCTTCAGCTTTTACATCAGGTGGTTTTTTTACTTTCTTAGTTTTGGTTATTGTTATCGTATCTGTAATTCGACTTTGTATGATAGTCATAGGAAAGAATGAAACAGAAACAGACAGAGAATTTGGTTATTCCGACGCATTGGGTTCAGGCGGTCGAGCAACAGAGGATGACAAGGAAAAATTACTTATTCGAACTAACACGTTAGATGAGCAGCCTTATCTTGTATTTGGTAAAGAACCTGAAACCGGAAAATACGTAGGTATAAACCCAAAGATAGACATTAACCATAACAGTGCAGTATGCGGACCACAGCAATCAGGTAAATCGTTCAAGTTTACAAAAAATAATTTAGTGCAGCTTATGAAAAATGAGCAATCCGTAATCGTAACTGATCCAAAAGGCGAAATGTATAGAGACATGTCGCCAGTTTTTGAACAGAACGGATACATAGTGAAGCAGTTAAATGTTAATGATTTTTACTCATCTGACTCTTGGAACATTCTACATGATGTAAACGAAGACAACATTGATGAGTTTGCAAGAACTTTTGTTGAAAACTTATCTGATGGCAAAGAAGAAGCAACTTACATAGACATGAAATTTTCATTATTCAAAGCCCTGTGTTTATACGTTTTGTACGAGGAAAAGGATATAGATGATGATGAAAGAACTTTAGGTCACGTTTATGAAATATTAGCATCAAAATCTTCTGAAACTGAACTTGACAGCATATTCCTAGAATTAGACACAAAATCAAAGGCAAGACAAACATACATTAACTGGTCTCTTGGTGGGAGATTAAAAACGAACTCATTGGCTACGCTTGCAGCAAAGCTCCAAATATTTCAAAGAGACGCATTAAAGGAAGTAACAGGAACAACAGACATAGACATATTATTGCCGGGCAAAGAAAAATGTGCATATTTTATTGTACTGGACGATCAGAACAATACATATTCCTGTATAGTATCAGTTTTCATCAAACTCATAATTGAAAAGGCTGTATGGTATGCCAAAAGGCAGGCGACAGGAAAAACCGATAGAAGAATTCATATGTGGTTAGAGGAATTTCCAACTATCTGTCGTATTCCTGATTTTGAAAAAGGACTTGGTACATGGAGAGGTTATGGGATAGACATTACTGTAATCTTTCAGAACATTCCTCAGATGATGAATAGATACCCTGATAATGTATGGAATGCAATTTTAGGAGCCTGTTCCATACAGGTATGCTTAGGAGCATACGAAGATGGTGACATCACCGCTGAACATTATGCGAAGATGGGCGGCGTTGGTACAGTCATTTTAGACTCTGAAAGAAGAAACTTTAATAAGCTAAGCCTGATAGATACCAAAGCATACACTCAGGTTTCCGTATCTGAAAACATGCAACAGGCACAAGCAATTTATCCCAGTGAAGTTAAGGACCTTATTCTTAATGAGGAAATGTTTGTTACGATTGGTGGCTCGAAGCCATTTAAGTTTAAAAAGATTGGATATAATGAAAACAAGTATTTTAATACTCCGCCTAAACCTACTTTTGAGAACATTCCTTTTTGGCTTTTAAAGTTAAAGGATAGGACTGATTTTACTAATGAATATGGTGGAGTTTATAAGTTGGGAAGATTAGATGAACTTCCACCTTACATTTTAGATAGAATTGCTGAATGGAAAAATGAAGTGTTAGAGAGTTCCAAAACTCCTATGCCTAACACATCAAAGGAAAAAACTTCATCAATTCCAACACCTGCCAAGGCTGAGGATGTAATAAACGACATTAAAACTCTTGATAGTGAGCAGGAAAGAATGTTATTGGATTTTCTTGAAAAGTTAAAGAACAATGAAGCCACCGAAACTGTAAACATAGAGGAGCAGAAAACTTCTGATGTTTCATCAGCACGAGAAACCATTGAGGACTTACCTTCTTCCGGCAATAGTGACAATGAGAAGTCCGTAAGTGCAGGTATTAAACCAGTTAACGAAGAACAGGAAGAGAATGAACAAACAGAACCGGAGCAACAGGAATCAAAGCCACAACACGGTCAATTAAAATTTTCCTTAACTGAAAATACAGCTAAGGAACAGCAAGGTACGATTTCAACCAAAACAAATGAGCAACCAAACAGTACGGTTACAGTTCTTGGAACAAACGGAAAGCCTTATGTCATAAGGGAGACCGAAACCAAAACAGATACTACACCCGGTATTTCTGAAAAATTCAACAAGAAATTAGAGTTCGACATATCAAAAAACACAAAAAACAACTAATTAATTTTGCCACAATGTATGAAAATATGTTGTGGCAAAATTACATAGTGCAAAAGTGTGTAAAAATTTCTTAGCAGCCTTGACTTTTATGAGCAAATACCTTATTCTTTTACTAGAAATTGATAGAGGCAAAAGCACATGGAAATTGGATGACTATATTAGTCTTATTTTTTAGTATTTTTGTAAACGTGATTAAAGACGTGCAACTGTACGTCTTTTTATAATGCAAGAAAGAAATATTATACTGAAAGAAAACGGAAGTATTGAAAAAAATAGTTTGTGATGAGAATTGAATCGAGATAACATCTATGCATGATTTTCGGAAATGCATATAAGGTTATGGGATTTCTTTAATGTATTTCTTAGGAAACTACAGGATTGATTTTTGGGTAAGGTCAAGAAAGTTGTTTTGTAAAAGGAATAAGAACTGCAATATGGGTATTTGCAGGAATTATTCTTGTAAGCTACTGGCAAAGCAGGCATGGGAGCCTGCTATATGATTAGATGGGTTAACAATCATTTGGCCGGAGCTTTAAATGCATTTGTAAAGTTTTAAGATTCTTACGTATGGAAGTTGGAATGATGTCGCAGTAAATTCCAAGCACTCATACTTCTCACGTTTACAACCTAAAGTTTTAAAGGTTTAGTCGCTGAACGAACTTATCCCTCCTATGGATATAAGTTGTAAACACAAAACGAACATCTAATAACTGAATGAATTTGTAGTACAGAATGGGAAAGGAACAGATGCAGAAGTGTCTGTTCCTTTTTTTTTATGCAATGTTTCAGCTCGGCAAGTATTATGTTATGTAAAGCCCTAACATAATTAAAAAAACAAATACTCTATCAACATAATTGCTAAAATTATAGAATTAATGGTATTATATTAACTGAAAACACAAAAATGAAAATGTACTAAAAGTGAAGTGACAGCAATGACAGGGATAAGTAAAGCAACTCTTTATAGAGCTAAGCGGAAAGGAATTGAATAATGGCAAGAGAAAACGGTGGTCTTTCAGCGGCAAAGAAGGCTAAAAATGATGAATTTTATACTTTGTATGAAGATATTCAGAAAGAGATAAACGCTTATTTAGAGTATAATGCAGATACATTTAGGGATAAAACAGTATTACTTCCGTGCGACGATCCTGAATGGTCAAATTTCACAAAATTCTTTGCTCAAAATTTTGAAAACTTGGGATTAAAAAAACTAATAAGTACATCTTATGCAACGACAAGCAAAAGTAAAAAAAGTGGTTATCAGTTTAGTATTTTTGATTTTTTGACAGATTATGAAAAGGAATCTCCACAATATGATGAGAACAAGACAGGAAATCACGGAAAAATATTTATTCTTAAAAAAGATGTAAATGGAAATGGAAGGATAGATATTGATGATTTGGAATGGTCTTATTTGGAAGGAGACGGAGATTTTAAGTCAGAAGAGGTTACTAAGCTACGTGATGAAGCAGATATTGTAATAACAAATCCACCGTTTAGCTTATTTAGAGACTTTTTAGCCTGGGTTATTGAGGGTAAAAAACAGTTTATGATGATTGGAAATATAAATTGTATTACGTACAAAGAAGTATTTCCGCTGATTAAAGAAAATAAAGCATGGCTCGGAAATGGAATGGGTAGGTGGATAAGTGGATTTATTGTACCAGAACAGTATAAACTTTATGGTACAGAAGCTCGAGTTGAAGATGGAAAAAGAATTGTAGCTACAAATAATTGCCTCTGGCTTACAAATATAGACCATGGCCGCAGACATAGACCATTAGAATTAATGACAATGGCTGATAATATTAAATTTAGTAAGCATAAAAATGTCCGTGAAAATGGATATCCGGAATATGATAATTATAAGGCTATAGATGTGCCGTTTACAGATGCTATTCCAAGTGATTATGATGGATGTATGGGCGTTCCAATTACATTTTTGGATAAATATAATCCTGAACAATTTGAATTAATAGGATGCAGTGATAATGGGGCAGTAGATGAAAACTATAAAATACCACATTTCAAGAAACATAATGAACCATACATAAAAGGAAAAAAGGTTTATAAAAGGATATTCATAAGGAGGAAGTAATATGATAACAACACTATTAACAGATGTAACTCTTGCAGATATATGTAAGGGGTTTGTGTATAACGAATATGAGGGCAAAGGATTATTTGGTTGGAATGGAAAACTTGTTATTCAGCCTGAATATCAAAGAAATTATATTTATGCAGATGGTAAAGCGGATGTTGCAGTAGTTGATTCAATTATGAAAGATTATCCTATTGGATTGTTATATTTTGTTAAAGTAGCAGAAGATAAGTATGAAGTTTTAGATGGTCAACAAAGAATTACATCTTTTGGACGTTTTGTTACAGGAAAGTTCCCAGTAATGGATCAAAATGGAATTCCAAGATATTACAATGGGTTAGATGGAAACATTCAGACTCAGATTGCGGAGTATCCTCTTACAATCTATATATGTGAAGGCTCAGAACAAGAAATTAAGCAATGGTTTAAAACAATTAATATTGTTGGAAAACCTCTTAATGAACAAGAATTAGCTAACGCAATTCATTCTGGTCCATTTGTAACAAAAGCTCGAGAAGAGTTTTCAAACTCTCAAAATGCAAATGTACAGAAATGGCAACATTACATTAAAGGAGATGTAAATAGGCAAGAAATTCTTCGTACAGCTTTAAAATGGGTATCAAAAGATAACATAGATAATTATATGTCAAAACATAGATACGATACAGAAATAAATGAAATAAAGACTTATTTTGAAACAGTGATAGATTGGATAAATAAAACTTTCAAAGGAACTGAAAAGGAAATGAGAGGATTAGAATGGGGAGAGTTATATGAAAAATATCATAATACTCCATATGATATAGATTCTTTGTGGGACAAAGTTCAAGAATTATATTCTGATGCATCAGTAAAGAATCGTAAAGGTATATTTGAGTATGTTCTTGGAGGATGCGTAGATAGTAAATTATTGGAAATTAGATTTTTTGAAGAGAGTGTAAAAAAAGCAAAATTTAAACAACAAGAAATTGAAGCGAAGAAAAAAGGAATATCAAATTGTCCTATGTGTGCAGCTTCAGGACAAATTAATTTGCTTAGACGACTTTATAAATATTCAGAAATGGATGCAGATCATGTGAGTGCATGGAGTAAAGGTGGAAACAGTACAATAGAAAATTGTCAGATGCTCTGCAAAACACATAACAGAGCAAAAGGTAATAAATAGACAGGTGAGCTGTGGAACAATCTTCCTAAAAATTACATCAGTGCCAAACAAAACGAATACAAAATAAGCAGCTTAATAGAGTTGCTTATTTTTTAACGTTGGATAATGTAATTAGATAACTGTCTTTTTTAATTGACATATTGGCAAATATCATATAAACTGTAAACAGAGATTGATAGAAGCAAAAGCACATGTATGTTTATGACTTTATTAGTCTTATTTTTTTTATTTTATTTTATGGGAAAGACGTATCCGAATAGGTGCGTCTTTTTTTGCTGAAGAAAGGAGGTATCATTATGAAAATTTCAGCAGATTCTAGTAACTTGATAGTAGGTGAGGTCAAATCAAGAACAAACGGTAAACTAAAACCGGTTATCTTAATCAAGTCTTATAAAGATTTGCCATCTGACATTGTTTCAGTAACACTACCAGACGGAACAAAGATTATGACCGAACCGATTATTACAAAAATCACAAGTTCGCAACTATATTTAGAGTCGGAAAAGGCAATTTATATGGATCAGGCGACTTGGGAGAGGACTAATGGTTAGCATTAAGCAGGCTGGATCAATTATAAACGGCGTGTTTATGGCTGTCAAAAATAATGATAACAGTCTGCTAATACAAACGGTAGAAAGTATTGAAAACACCATATCTAATCCATTCTTCAGAGCTTTAAACAGTTATGGAGAAATAGGAATTAGAGAGATTAGTATTGTTTTAAAATTATCTGCGACGCTTTTAAACAAATACTATGAAAAGATTCCATTGGAAGATATTGATGCTGAAGGTTCGCAAAAATGTTGGGATGACTTAATGACAGAATGTGACAACATACTGGAAGTCATTGAACGTGATTGTGGACCATTATCAAGAGAATATGGAAAACGTGTAGTTGTTGCAATACTTAGCTTATTGGAAAACGAGTACATGGAACGCAGAAAACAACATAATGAACACTAAAAGACAAGGAATGAAAAAACCTTGTCTTTTTTAGAATGAATTATTGGTGTAAATACACTAATTGTGGTAAAATGAAAGGAGAATCAAATTATGCCAGCTATATCAAGTTTTTTCGGAATAACTATAAGAATGCAAAGTGAGAAAGGTGGAAAACATCACAAACCTCACATACATGCAATATATGGTGATTGTGAAATTGTAATGGCACTTGATTGTGAAACATTAGAAGGTTTTTTTCCAAAAAAACAATTAACACTTCTCAAAGCATGGGTTTCCATACACGAAGATGAGTTAATGGAAAATTGGAAATTACTTGAATCTGGCAAAGGTTATTTTAAAATTGAACCTTTGAGATAGGAGGCAATATGTTACGACCAACAGCTATTAATGTGAAACCGAAAGAAAACTATCTGCTTGAAGTAAAGTTTGATAACAATGAGACTAAAACATTTGATGTAAAGCCTTATATAAAAGGAACATGGTTTGAAGAACTCAAAAACATTGATTACTTTAACAATGTGAAAACAGATGGGTTTACGGTAGTATGGGAACACGGACAAGATATATGTCCCGATGATTTATACTATTTGAGTAAATAATAAGTAACGAACAGCAAATTACTGCTGTTCGTTTTTTTTAGAAAGGAATTAGCAGAATGAGAGAAGAATTAATGTATGGTTGTTTAAGAACAATCGAAAATGATGATTTAAGGATTTTAGCCGGAGAAATGATTAGAACAATACCTGAATATTGGTATCACGTCGGAGCATCAAGCACAGGAAAGTATCACCCTGAATATTCTTTAGGCGAAGGTGGACTAATGAGACACACTGTTGCCCTGATAAGAATATTAAATTACATGCTTGAATCAACAAACGATATTTACGACTCCAGAAAAAGAGACATTTTAAGAATTGCTGGAATAATGCACGACACTAGAAAATCTGGAAGTCAGGAAGATTATGAAATTAATCATGACACAAAGCATGAACATCCGATACTTGCAGCTAACGTAGTTAGAACGTTTAAAGGAAAGGGATACAATGATGAGGAGATTGAGGAGATTGCTACTACCATTGAAACACACATGGGAAACTGGACTACTTCAAATTATTCTAATGTTGTATTGCCGGCTCCAAAGAACAGACTTCAGATAATGCTGCATCAGGCAGATTATTTGGCAAGTAGAAAAGACATCATAATTAAATTTTAATAAGAGAAAGAGAGATTGTAAACTATGAATGAAAATTTAGAAAAAAACAATAAGCATTTTTTGAACTGGTATTTAATCCAAACACTTGCTACAAGTGTACTACTCGGTTATGTAACCGTTGACAAGGCATTTTATAAAGGTTTTGACTTATTTGTTGCGATAGTCTTACTTTCAGTTTGCTATTTCACATTGCTTGTTTTAATAGCAAATGACTTTTCAAAAAAAGATGCAAGAGATCAACGACAGGCTGAATTGCGTCAAAGAATAATGAAAAGAAAAGAAAAAAGAACTAAAGGTGCATAACTTGTAGTGAAACATACACTGAAGCGGTGGGAAATGTCATGGATACAAAGAATGAATGGATTACAGACTGTATAGAAGACGGAATAAGTATTCCTGCTCCTAGCAAACAGCCTGTACCTTGGTATTAATGAATTATAAGAACGCATCAGTTTGGTGCGTTCTTTTTTATCAATAAGCCACAACAAAAATAACGCTTAATAAAATAAAACATTGTTTTTATCTTTTTAATGTGTTATTATTGTCTTGTGCTTATGATTGCAAAAAAAAAGAACCTGTAGCAAACAGGAACTTTTTTGATAATCATAAGTTATTCGGGAATTGGCGTTCCCATTAACATAAGGTATCTGGTACATACCCTAGTAGGTCAACTCAACCTATTAGTATTATACTAATTTTCCATATTAAAATCAACAGTAATATTTAAATTTATATTAAAAAAAATAAACAAAAAAACTTTTGATTCGAACTAATTTTTAGAAAAAACAACAATTGGAAAAATATAGATAATGTGTGCATATGATACCTTCATCATATGCACTTTTTTTGTGCAAAATTTAAGAAAAGAGTTCCAAAAAAATGAAAATTAAAAATAATATTTTGGAAAACTTAATAGGATTAACTGAGTGCGAATGGAAACTCTTTGAATATCTTGTCAGACGACAAGATGAGAAAGGGTTCATTTATGGTGTCCATAACAAATCGGTATGCCAGCAAATGAAGATGTCGAAGCAGAGCTTTTATAATTCTTTAAGAGGTCTAGCAAAAAAGAATATCATTACATATGTGCCGGGAACAACAATCAAATACACCCCAAAAAGAAGCACCCCAAATAACATTGACGATAATACTGTTGATGAATGGGACGGATTACAGCCAGTTTCTATTGATTTCAATGTTACCATAATAGGTAATGACTTCTCGTATGAAGGAGCAAATAACGAAGGCTATGTATCCCTGCAACGCAAATTATTCAGAAGCAAGGAATTTAAAAACTTAAAATCAAATGAAAAATTTTTGGTGTTTTGGTTTGCACACATCACTAACGAAAAAACACAAAGCTACAAGCGAAAAATCAAAGAATTTTACGCTCAATATAGCAAAATGTTGAATGTTAGCAAGCGAGCAATTCACTCATACATAGAAAACATTAAGGATTTCTTCAACATTTCGCTTAAAAGAGGAATCCTATACATTAAGTATAATTCCAAAATGTTTAAAAAAGATTCTAACAAAAACACAAAAACCAACAGCAATTATAACTTTGTCGAGGCACTCGCAAGACAAATGCGAATTAAAAAAGCAAGCCAAAAACAAATAAGAGATACCGCTGCTCTCATGAAGCAGTATGAAAAATCCGCCGAAACATATGGATCTAACATTAAAGGACTAATCATAATGGCTCTCTCTGCTTGTGCAAGACTTGAAAAAAAACAAAAAAATAAAGAACTTATTCCTGAGTACGTACATTCAGTGATACGAACTAAATTATCATTAATTAAATAATCATAAACCTAACCTGTTGCTCTATTACAGGTCTATTTGTCGTTCTCATATTTTCCATTACTCTCACCAATATTCAACTTTATTAAATAGAAAAGAAGATTTTTTTACAAAACAGGACAATTTTCGAAAAATTTTACCATTTTTTGAGGTTGTTTTTTATTTTTGCAAAAAAAAAGCGGTCTAAATCTGTACACGCATTATCAAAGTTAGTCCAAATCTAAAACCTTTTCGCCAAAAACAGTCCAAAAACATACATTCGATTTTCTGTGAAATCCCTTTGTTTATCCACTTTTTTCAATTAAAAATTACGAATATATATATTCTAAATAAATATCTATTCTATTTATTTATTCCTTTTACAAAGGATAATCTCCCATCTAAATATTTTTTTATTTATTCCAATCCACAGTATTCTTATTAAAAGCTCTGAAGCAAATACAAATTTATTTTTATTTTTCCTTATAAAAGATACCTGTTTTACTATTTGATTTGTTACAATAGATGTAATGAATCAAACAGATAAAGGAGTGATGAACTTATGATAAATGAAGAACGAATTGAAAGACAGTGTGCAGCAAGAAAATTGAAAGTACATTTTGGAGCCGGCGTAATATCCATAAACACAGAAGTATCTCATTGGAGATTGCTTCATAACGGAGACCGTGTTTACAAAGTAATGCACGAAAACTACAGAGGAATCCAATACAACAACGGGCATTACAAATCAGGATTTCACGAACAGAAATTATGGAACTTTAAAATAAAGAACATATTAGATTATATTGAGAAACATGATAAAATATACGTACAAAGAACAAATGAGTATGACAAAATGTTCGAAAGAGCAATGAATCAGAGATTTGTTATTGCATAGGAGGAATTATATGGGATTTATTAATGAAGATGGTTTAAATGTAAGTTATGATGCTTCAGAACTTATAGAGGATTTAAAAAGAGACATAGCTGAATTTGGTGGAAATACTATTGTTGCTGTTTGGTGCAAAAAGGCAAAGGGTGTTGAGATTTACACAAATTATGATTTTATAGATAAGGACGATCCAATATCCAAAACTGAAATTGAAGATGATGAATACCTTAAACAAATGTCAATGACGGCATTGTTAATGTTACTAGAAATGGAAAATGAAATTCTATAAATGACAATGACAAAGAACTATATATGTCGCTGGAGCTATGTAAAACTAAAACATGAAAGGTAATAAATAAAAATGCGAATACCATTACCTTGTAAACTGGGTGAAAAATATAACGAATCAACATTATCAGGAATGATGTGGTATCATTGGAGTCGTGGAATGGAATATACATATTTTTTTAAGCAAGATAGTTTCAACACAGATTTCTATACAACGTATGATACTAACCAACCTGAGTACATGGATATTCCTGACGCTCTTTTGAAAGATACTTTCATAAAGAGTCGAGGGTATCCATTAAAAGGCAGGGGCTATGCAATGGGATTAAAGTTTCATAATGGAAAAATATTTATGGAGTTCATAATAACAAGCAGTTACTTAGAGCATATATTCGTTGAATGTGATGCAAGTGGTAACTATGTAAAAAATGGCGAAATTCTGTTTCCCATAAATTGGGACACAGAAGAAAAGCAGCAAAAGATTTTGTTAAAGAATAAATCAATAATTGGAGGAAAATTAATTGAGAGTAATAGATGCAGATGAATTAATAAGCATTTTAGAATGGAATAAAGGTCAGGAGAAAGATGCATTAGTCAGCATAAATAGTCTGATAAAACTTATAGGTGAAAGACCAACAGCTTATGAACCAAATAAGGTAGCAAAAGAATTAAATGAATTACGAACTAAAGAAGAAAATTACATAAAGAGAATTGTTAATGATGTACTTGACTTTTCGAAAAGTGAATCAGAAGATAACAACTTTATGAATGAGGCAGCAAGAATACTTCTTTATGCAACAGTTTCCTATGTTGTTGAATTTATGAGTACATCAACTGAAGGTTCTTCGGTGGTATTGAATGAAGCCGAAAATTTTCTTGAAACAATGTCTACGTATGGACCAGAAGAAACAGATAAAATTTTTTCAAGAATTTCAAAAGATTCTTTTGCGTATGAAAACTATAAGAGTTTTAAAAAAATTAATAACAATAAAATAGAAATAAACGTTATAAAATACTGCCGTACACTTCTTGAAATATACTGCGAGAAGTAAAAAAGGAAGGAGAACAAAAATAAAAAATGTATTATTTTATTAAAATAACAAAAAAAATGGATGTTGAAATAGTAGCAACAGATGATTACGATTATGAATCATTAGCAGCATTAATAGACTGTGATTACATAGAACATGTAAGAATTACAAAACTTGAAACATCACCAGCAATATGTTTTATTGTTGATGAGGAGGGGGCATTAAAGAAAGACCGGGAATTAAATCCGCTTGCAACCTCATTATACGGAGCAGACATTTATGGCGACGTGCTTATAGCTTTTGATGGAATTAACGAATATGGATATAGGGATGTAATGCCATTGTCAGAAAAAATGGCTACATCATTATATGATATGTTTACAGAAGTTTTGCAGGATTTGGAATAGGAGGCAGCGTTATGAATTATAAAATCATTGATAACGGATTAGAAAGTATAGTAAACTCTCCTGAGAAAGTATATACGTACATTTTAAATAAGGAGGCAAATGAAGAAAATTATTTTAGGGCTAAAGATGCCAAGTGTTGGTGTGAACTTGCAAACGCAGGCGATACCTATGAAGATAATCAATTAGTTATTGAATGTACTTACAATTTTTAGGATTGTGAAAGGATAGGCAGGAAATTATGACATTAAAGAAGAAAAAAGTAACATCAGCCGAAGTTAAAAAGAAAACAAAAAGTGCATTACAACTCATTCTGATAATTGCTATCGGAATGAGTTATCTGTTTTTTGGTGGTCAGATAAAAAAATGGACCACTGATTATAAACAAATCATATCAAAAAAAACAACTACGGTTTTGACAGAATATGATGACGGAAAAATTGATGGCATTTCAGAATATAGAAATACTCCATATGAAGTATTAAACGATAATGAACCAGAGTTTACAGATTCAGAAAAGAACAACACAAAAGAATACTATAAATATAGTGAGTTGGATGATTATGGCAGATGTGGAACAGCAATGGCTTGTATCGGAGAAGAAAACTTGCAAACAGAAGAAAGAGGAGATATTAGCAACATAAAACCTTCAGGTTGGCAATCCATAGAAGCAGATGATGTAGATGGAGGCTGGTTGTATAATCGGTCTCATTTAATTGCAAACTGCTTGGGTGGTCCTTGTGGGCGTGATGGAGAAAATGAAGATGACTTAAAGAAAAATTTAATCACCGGCACAAGATATATGAACGTAGAGGGGATGGAAAAATTTGAACTTATGATCAGGGATTACATAAGTGAGACAAAAAATCATGTCATTTACAGGGTTACACCACTTTACAAAAACAATGACTTACTAGCAGGTGGAGTAAAAATGGAGGCTTATTCGGTTGAGGATGACGGAGACGGAATAACATTTAATGTATTTTGTTATAATGTTCAGCCGGGATACAAAATAAATTATGCAACAGGAGAGATTATAAAAGATTAGAAGAAAAATAAAAAAATCTTAAATGCAATAGATGTGGTAATTCTTTTAAGCTATTATATAACTAATCGAGAATATGCAAAAGTAATATAAGGAGAGAAAAATGAAAAGACAAATGTTAAAAACATTAGTAGTGATGACATTAAGTTCACTAACGCTGGCAATAAATGTACAGGCACTCACTAGTACAACAAGTAGTCATACATACGGAAGTAGTTATAGCATTAACATCCAGAAGGGAGAAGATAAATTAATTAATGCTTCAGAACTAGTAAATTATTTTAATACATATGAGCAAGGATTTGAAAATACCATTGATTCACGAGCATTGTTTTACACAGTAGAAACGGAAGCACTTACATCAGGAGCAAGTCTTAGTTATTCAACAGTATCGTTAAATAATTATACATATAATTCAGTAAGGTTAACGGGAACAGAGGTTGGCTGTACAAGACTTAAGGGACTACTTCAGTATTCAGATGACATTAAGGCTCCAACTGTAATAAAAAGATATCCTTATCAGATTGGTGTTTATGTACACATGCCAGCAACAGGAATAAAGATCATAAACAATGGAGTTGACGACAACGAAAATGGCATAAACTACTATACTTATGTTGGCTCAAATGACAGGTTTGATACGAATGTGTTACCATTCAGTTCAGGCTATGTGACATGGGACAAGGTTTCAAACAATGCCATACAGAAAATACAGGCATCTACATCAAATCAGGATGTTGCAAAAATATCAGATATGGGTAGTTATGACTGGTCTAACAGTTTTGTAACTGTAAGCTCACTAAATGAAGGAACGGCAACAATAAAGGTTAATTCAACCTATAATGAAAAGGCTGCAAGAAGCATAAAAATAAATTCATTAAACAAACCTACATATGCAGTATCCGAAAAAGAAATTACCTTGAAAAACGACGCAACAGTTGAAAATCGAGTTTATTCAACAATATCAAATCTTGGAAATTTAAACAAGGCAAGCGTGAAATGGACTTCTTCAAACACTTCAGTACTAAACGTGAAAAATGATACATCATCAAAGCCAGTATTAGAAGCAGGTAAGCCGGGAACAACAACACTTACATGCACGTTTACAGATTTGGTTGCTAAGAATAATAAATCGGTTAATCCAACAAAAATAAATGTAAACGTGACAGTTAAGGGAAATACAGAAATAGAAAACAAGATAATTACAGATAAAAATACACTAATAAATGATGGAGATACAATTAAAGCTACTAAAGAAGGTGACGAAATCCTTATCAGAGTGGAAGAATATGGGAAAGAAGCTGGATATAAATGTACATCATCAAATACAGACGTTTGCGAAGTGTTAAAACCAGACAATCAAATATACAGCTTTATGCTAAAGAAGAAATCTGAAGGAACATCAACAATAACAATTGAAACAACATCAGGAAAAGCAATTGCATTTACATATGATTCAATCAGTGATGAAAAAGGTAATGATAATCAGAAAGTAAGCACATCAGAAAAAAAAGTTTCGAAGAAGAAAAGCAAGAAAATTAAAAAGCCAATAATAAAGAGTGTAAAATTAAAAAAACATACAATGTATGTAAAAATCAAGAAAAAAGCATCTAAATATAATGCAAAGGGCTTTGAAGTTAAGATAAGAAGAAACGGAAAAACAATCATAAGTACTAAATGGAAGAAAACAAAACTTAAAATTGTAAATGTTAAAAAGAAATGCAAATACGAAATTATGATTAGGACTTATAAAGGCAAGAAAAAATCAAAATGGACTACTGTTAAGAAAAAAATAAAGTAATATAGGTGGAATAAATGAAAAAGATAATTGCAATATTTACAACATTGTGTATGTTTGCATTAGCAGTAATGAGCATAGACGGGCTTAGCGTTTCACCTATTGAAGATGAAACGACACAAGCCCCTGTGCCACAATCGGCTCAAATGGTAAACATGACAGAAGCGGAGAATACGACAACAGCGATAGAAACAACAGAAATAACAACTACTGAAACTCAGACCACCGAAGTTCAAACAACGGTGGAAGAAACAATTACTAAAAAGGCAAAAAAGAAGAAAAAGAAAGTAAAAAAGAAAAAGGTAGAAGTTACAAAGAAAGTTGAAACAACCAAAGATCCAGTTAATTACAATAATAATTATGGCTCTGATAGAAAGACCTACGTTCCGTCCACGAAGAAACCTAGTGTAAAAAATAATAAAAAAGAAGAAATAAAGAAATGGAAATCAAACAAGGAGCGATTGGAATGAAGATGAAGAAAATAAGGAATCAAATTAATTTTAAGATTTTTTTTGAAAGAGCGAAAGATTATGCGATTAAGTTCATTTACAATATGGATGCAGAGTATGAGCCATTAAGTAAATGCAATAATGCATTTTTTGGAAGTATTGTTGTAGGAGTGATTTCATTAATAATATCAATAATATCATTAATTAGAAAAAGCCATTTTACAGAGTTAATGCTTTCAATATTCTTAATATGTATTCTAATTGCATTAATCACGCTTTACTCTGGCTGCGACATGATACGAAAACTGGAAAATGGCGAAATAAATAGTGATGTTATAAACGTGATAAAAAAAGGATATTTTGAAAAGTCGGGATCTATCGAGGCAGTTACCGAAGATGGAGAAAACAGTTTGTTCTTTGTAGAATCAAATCAAAAAATTAAGAATAAGCGTAAATATAAGATATATTGGTTTGAAAGAAATGGTGATAAGGTAATCACATATGCCCGTCAAGTTTCAAAAGAAAAGGGAAAATAGTTACTCATTTAAAACTTAATAGATTGTTCCTTAACTTAAAAACTGTAGTGTTTACAAAACATTGCAGTTTTTTTTGACTTTTTGTAGAAAATGTTCCAATTACTATAGATGTGGAAGAAAAATGTTGTAAATATAATATAGAGTCGAAAAGGCTCGAAAAATTTATTTTTTCATAGGAGGAAAAAAATGAGCAACAAAAAGTTAACAAAAGTTGTAACTAGCTTAGCGTTGGTTGCATCAATGTCTATGACAATGATACCCGCATATGCAGCCACATCAGCTACAGCTACAATTAACACAAACAAAACAGGTAGTATCACACTTCACAAGTACGATATTACATCAGCACAAAAAGGGGGGGTAGATACCAGTCAGTTTAAAAATGATGGAACAACTGACACAAAAGCAGAAACAGATTTAAAAAAATATGCATTGCCAGGTGTAATTTTTTCCTACTTAAAAGTAGCAGATGTTTACACCGAGACAAAAACAACATCAAGCGGTGTTAGTGTTAAAACATTATATGGCTTTACAGACACTAACCTTGTTGGGGATTTAGGTCTTGATGTTGCAAATGCAGAACTCACAAAGAATAATACTTACTACTATACATCAACAGAAATTAATGATTCTTTAAAGGCTAAACTTGAAAATGCAAATGCAGATACAAAGAGTACACTTGAAAGCTACATTAAGTCAAATGGTGGAACAGACATGCCGGAAACAAGCAGTACAGGTCTTTCATCAGTAAACAACCTTCCAGTAGGTTTATACATGGTAGTAGAAACATATGTACCTAATGATGTATCTTATACAACTGATCCGTTTTTAGTTTCTATCCCATCAACAACAGCAGACGGACAAAATTGGATGTATGACATAAACATTTATCCTAAAAACCAGACAGATTACCCAACACTTGATAAGAAGGTGGCAGATGATGATGATTACAGTACAGCAGGCAACAATGACAACTAAAAACAATTCAGATAATGCGTTAGTTAAGGTATCAGTTGAAAACAACAAAAAATTCCTTGTTCCTCCAACAGGAAGATTGGGAACTTTCTTGATTCCACTTGCAGGCTTTGCATTAATCGCATTAGGAATTATTTGCAGGGGAAAGAAGAAAGCAGAAAAATAAAACATGACTAAAAAAAGATTGCTTTTATCCATATTATTAATAATTGTTGGTCTGGGAATGACAAGTTATTCTTTTATTGTAAACACACTAAATGATAAGCATAATTCTTCAGTGATCAGTTCTTACAACAAAGCAATAAATAATATGGAACAATCACAAATTAAAAATTTAATTACCAAGGCCCGTGAATACAACGAGGCTTTAGTAAAAACAGATGTGGTGATAACTGATCCCTTCAATCCTGATACATCTAAAGAATTTATACATAGAGATTATTATTCAATGCTTAATACTGGAAATGACTTATTATGCTATGTTGAAATTCCATGTATCAGTGTGTATCTTCCCGTATATCACGGAACAAGCGAGGAAGTTTTACAAAAGGGAGCAGGGCACATAGAGGGAACATCAATACCGATTGGTGGTCCGAGTACTCATTCGGTAATAGCTGCACATTCAGGTCTAAGCAACGCAAAGATGTTTACAGATTTAGAAAAGATGGAAAACGGTGATGTTTTCTATATCCACTATTTAGGTAAAACATTAACATACAAAGTTGACAAGACAACAGTTGTTGAGCCAGACGATACTTCGCAACTGTACATTGAAAAGGATAAGGATTACGTGACCTTGTTAACGTGTACACCTTATGGAATAAACGATCATAGGCTTTGTGTCAGGGGCATTAGAACTGAAAATGCAACAATTAAAAAAGACGCTGTTAAGAAAAAAAAGTCACTTTGGCTAAAGGAATATAAGAGGGCATTAAAAATAGGGCTTACATTAATAGGCATATTAATAATATTTTTAGTGATTAAAAGAAAACTTGACAGTATCAGAATGAAAGGCGAGTAAATAAAGAATGAAAAGTAGAAAGAAAAAAGCAGGAGCGATAATTATATCAGCCCTTGCGGTATTAATGGTTTCGCTCGGATTTATCCATTATAACGACGAAAAAAATGTGAAAATCAGCGATTTTTCACAAAAGATAAATCTTGCCGAATACAATACTCTTACTGATAATTCAGCAAGTAACAAAATTATTGTATCAGCGAAAAGCAAGAAGGAAATTAAAAAACTTAAAGGTGTTAAGGATATTACAAAATCAAATAACTTGTACTTTGTTACATTTGATACAGTTAAAAATTCAGATAATGCCTATGAAAAACTTAAAAATAAAAAAATATCTGTAAACAAGGACCTAAAGGTTTCGGTGCAGGACAATGAGGAAAGCTCTGAAACAGTAAGTAAAATTACAAATAATGAAAAGGGTACGAAAGTTGCTGTAATTGATACAGGTGTAAACGGAGCAGGAGAAAGCTACGATGTAACTGGTGAAGGAACAGATGATTTGAGCGGTCATGGTACTGAAATGGCTAAAATCATTGAAGATACGAGTGATAATGGTGCAAACATCATTTCAATCAAGGCTTTTGACAAGAATGGTGACGGTTCAATTGCTTCACTTTATGCAGCCATAGAACTTGCAAAGGAACTTGATGTAAAAGTCATAAACTTGTCAGCAACAACAGGTTACAAGGTTAAGGCAGATTATGTTGTTAATGCGATTAAAGAAGCTACAAAGAATGGCATTAAGGTAATTTGTGCTGCTGGTAACTATTCAGCAGACGTTAAGGACTTTGCAACAGCAAGTGTAAAAGAGGCAGACGTAGTATCAGCCGTTGATGAAAATGGCGATTTTGCTGAATACTCAAATTATGGTGAAACTGTTGACTACTCAGCTCTTGGAACATACGGAAACGATAATGGTACAAGTATTGCAACAGCAAGAGTTACGGGATATTACATTAAATATGGTGCTGACTTGGAGAAACAGGGCAAGGACCTTGGCGATGACGGTTGGGACAAGTACTTTGGCAATGCAACTTTTGGAGTTGATGCAGAAGAAGGAAAGCTGCCTGAAGATGGTTTTGAATCCGTTCTTTTTCACGGTGATTGGAAAAAACTTTCAGATGAGGATTTCAAAAATGCCATAAAGAATGCAAAAGAAACAAAACTTTCTGTATGGCTTAACAGCTTAAATGAAGAAGATTTGAAACTTGCGTTATCAAAAGATAGCATGCTTAATTGGAATCACTATCAAACAGATGAAAATGGAAAAAAAATCAATGAAACAACTTACGCAAAATGGCTCATGAGCTTTAATATAACAGATGCAGAAACAATGGCAGTTCTTGATTCTAAAACAGGTTCACTTCCTGTAACAATAAATGATTACAATACTGGTAGCACAACAACTTTGTTTACAGGTATTGTACATTCATCTGTTCCAGATAAAAAAGGAGACAAGCAAAGAACTGTTACTTGGTCAGTCACTTCCATGATTAATAGTTGCAATGTAGGAGTTAAAAGAACAAACAAGACTTCTTTATCAGGAAAACGTAATTGGTCCATATTTACATGTGAACTTAGTTATAATAAACCTGATAACAGATATGCAGAAGAAGTGAAGACAAGGGCGTATAATTCTGATACTACATCAATGTTTATTTCTAATGTTAATAATACAGGAGTGACAAGGAGTTCACATTCTGAAACAGTAACATTAAAAATGAATGCCGTCCACTTAGGAATGAATCTTCCATCAGGACAAAGCCAATTAAAAAGTGGTTCTTACTTGATTAATCTTAAACGTCCGGTATTACACTTAACATATGATTCAAATGGAGGAGAAGAACCGAGCAGAGTTACAGATTATTATTATATGAATAATAATAACATAGGAATAGGTTCAACATCAAAATACGGAAGAAAGTTCCTTGGTTGGTCTGCAAATAAAAACACAACTACTCCAACATTCTATAATAATACGGATTATCAAGCATGGAACATAAAAAGTTATAGTGAAGGTTCATCTTTTAAAGATCAATATGCAACACTTTATGCCGTATACGGAGATTATTACTGGACTACAGTTAATTTTTATTCTGACAATACAACATTGGCTCAGAAGAATTACATAACATATGATAATGTGCTTGTTAAGTCTAAGTATACCGGCAATGATCCGAAAAAAGATTTTTCAGAATACAATAGTTACATTCCAACAAAGGAAGGTGCGAAGTTTACGGGTTGGAACACATCTGTAAACGGAAAAGGTGATACTGTAATAATAAAGGAAAGATTATCTGCAAGTGGAATTAATGCCAATGGTGTGTCAAATAAGTATTGGCAAAACGGTAAATGGGTGTTATCAATAAGCTCAGATAATTCAATTGACTTGTATCCTATGTGGAATACAAAGAAAGCAACCATTACATATAATGATAATTATTCTGAAAAAACGGAAAAGACAATAATTGATTCGGCTGACGTAAACAACATAAGAGTAAACATGTTCAGAAAAGACGGTTTCGTGTTTACAGGCTGGAACACTAAGCCGGATGGTAGCGGTACAGAGTATTCAGAAGGACAATCATTGGGACATTATCCAAACATAGACAGTGCTGAAAACGAAGACATTACGCTGTATGCTCAGTGGGTTAAGTCGGAATATTATAAAACCATGTTGTTTGAGAATAAAAATAGTATTAAGGTAATACCTCCTAAATATCTACCATTGTCAGAAGAAACAAGTTTTGTGCAGGACATAAACATTGATAAGATTGATACAGACCATGAGGTTGTACCGGGAACAGTTTTTGATGTTGAATGCGATGATGGTTCTGTAACAACAGTTACAACAGACGAAAATGGAAAAACAACAGCATCATTTGAATATTCAGTAACAACAGATGACTTAGGGAAGAAATACTGGTACTGTATAAACTATGATGAACTTGACGATTTCTACAAACAGCAGGTTGCAGAATCAGAAAATTACGTAAATGAAGCAGAAGCAAGAGCTGCGGCAAAGGCAGATTTGGATGAATACATTAAGACAATTAAAAAGAACTACACAATTAAGGAAGTATCTCATCCAGATTATGTGGGAACAGCAGATGATGTAAAAATTAGTCTTATTGGCGACAAGGCTTCACAGAATGTACAGATTGTAGATTCGCTGGAAGTTGAGGCACACAGTTTACAGAACGAATGTACATTAACTCCCGTATTCAAGATAAGAAAGACAAATGCAATGAATGAAATTCTCCCAGGCGTAAAAATTAACATTTACGCTGATGCAGACAGGAAGAATCTTCTTGTAGAGGGAATAACAGATGAAAACGGTGAGATATATTACGAAGGAACTCCGGTTACTTACAAGACAGATGAATACAAGTATGTAGATGTAGATGCTTATGGAACAGCTTCAGACAGATTAAAACAGTATTGCCAGAAACATGGATATTACACATCTTACGAGGAGGCTTTGGCAGCTTATAAGAATGACAAAAATTATAAAATTGTAAACGGACATGATGATGATAATGAAAATCCATTGGCTTCAAGGGAAAAGGAAATGGAAAGAACATATTATTATCAGGAGCTTTCTACTCTCGATGGTTATAAACTTGATGGTGAGTTGCATAAGGTAACGGTATTCTGGTTTAAGTCAGACGACATCAATAATAACTTAATCACAAATGCAAACAGGGCAGATATTGAAGTCACAAACCCTGAAGATGATGTAAATGCAGATGGTGATCCTGTTGACTATGCAATTAAATTTATAAATTATCAGAAAAATAAATTAATGCAGGTAACAGATGAAGAAAGTTTCACACAGAACCTTACTTTAATTAAGAAGGGAACTTTAGGAAACATTCTTCCAAATGCCACATTTGATGTAACTGTAAATGGTGTAACAAAACAGTTCACAACAAATGCTGAAGGTAAGATTAATATTTCAACTACATTTACAACTCATACTGCGGACGAGTACTATTACATTGAAAATCTTAAATATGTATCTGAAGATGAAGTTAATGAAATATTGAGAACATCAACAGAAACAAAGCATATCTTTAGAACTGAAGAAGAAGCCAAGAATGCAGCAAGAGCAGAAGTGGAAAGCAAGCGTGACAGAGCATATCACATTCACGAAGTAACACCTCCAACGGGTTATAAGGCTTGTGCAGATGCAGATGTTACTATTTCATATAATGATTCAAAGGAAATCAAATTAATTGATGAAAATACAGCATCAATTAGATTGATTAAGAATGATTCAAAGAAAGCTCCTGTTGAAAATGCAAGATTTGGTGTGTTTACAACTGATGAGGCATATAAGGATAATGAATCATATTCATACAAGGGTGAAACATATTACCTGATTAAAGAGGTAAAAACAGACAAGAACGGCGAAGCAATAATTGAAGGACTTAATCCTGATGGTAAGACTAAATACATTGTAATTGAGAAAGTCACAAAAGCAGGTAAAATCTTGCTTGCTGAACCAATCGAAGTAGGAACTCTTCCGGTTGTTCTTGATACTGCACCCGATAATGGATATAAGGGAACAGTAGTGGAATCCAACGGAAAATACCATTATTTTGACATCACGTATACAGTAACAAACGATAGCGTATTTGAGCTTCCAAAAACAGGTGCAACAACAACATACTGGTACTTGGCAGGGCTATTAATTGTACTTGCAGGTGTAATTGTGATGTTTAAAAAGAAAGGGGTTCACAACTTATGAGAAAAAATAGGATGATGGCAAAGGTGACAGCAATAACGCTTGCTGTCACACTTGGCACTTGCAGTTTCTTTTCTGGAACAACCAAAACTGCTCTTGCAGATATTGTTGAAAGCACAACGCAGGCAGTAACAGAAATGCAGACGGAAAACGAAACTGTAAACACGGAAGATGCCACAGAAAAGGCAACAGAAAATAATGATGAAAAACAGAATGAACCGATAATTGTTAATGCTGATGAAAAGGAAGATGGCGATACTGAAAGTGAAACTGAAAAGACTGTAACAATCAATCCAACAAAGTATTCATCGGGAACGGTTTCGATTCACAGAACAAGCAAGGGTAAGGCTGTAGACAATACAAAATTTGAGCTTTTCGGTGTCAAGGATAACGGAGAGACACCTGAATCTCTTGACCAGTTCGAGGGAATGAAATTTTACTCACATGGCAAGAAACAGACAGACGAAAACGGAAACCTTACGTTCATGGATTTGTCGCTTGATGAAGACGAGTGGTATTTTATCAAGGACCTGTCAAATGACAATGTAATAAACGTGGGTTCATTGCCATTTTATTTTGAGTCAGAGCCAACGGACGGCAGAACTGAAGAAAATAGTGGAAGATACATCTTGTATGACATTAACTTTAATGTAAATGACAAGAAGGCAGAAATAACAAATCTTCCAAAGGATGAGGAAGAAACATTAATGCCATTACTATTCGCTGTTCCAGAAGCAAAGGTTCAGGCAAGTGGCTCATATGACTGGGACTATAAGTTGTATTCAGACACAGAAGCAAGAGGAACGGTTAAGATTGGAAAGAGAATTGACTTTTTCCACGGAACAGGCTCAAACAAAACTCAGTCAAGTATCTTTGAGCTTGACGGCGTGTATGCTGCGTGTGCCCAGCATAACAAGTCAACAGATGCGAAGGACGAAGTCATAGAAGAAAAGACATATAACGGTAACAATGCAGGAAAGTTAAGAAAACTCCTGTATTATGGTTACGGTGGATATGATAATGGTGAAACATTCATCAAGGCATACGGCGACAAGATAGACCAGAAACTTTTAGCCTTTGCAACAATCATAAGCACGTCAAGCTATTATGCAGGACAGAGTTGTTGGGATACTTGGAATGTAATGACAACTCTTAGAAAGGTTGTATCAGACAACGAGGATCCACAAAAATCCGCAACGGCAGCCACAAAGGTATCATTCAAGAATGCAAGTGGTAAAAACGTGTCAACTGTAAAAGCACACTTGGCAAAGGATGACGCCAACTACAAAAATGAAAGTTATTATTATTCGGACTGGATTACAGTAAGCTCAGATGGAAGTAAATCAATTAGCCTTAGTGGTGTTGCAGGTGTTTCAGCTTACAGAAAAAGAGACAAGAAAACAACAGGTGCAACAGCACTCAACAACTTGTCAATAAAGAAAGGTGACAAGTTGAAGTTCAGATTTAACAAGAACATTGTCAAGGGTGGTGAAAAGGCAACAGTAAAAATGACAAGTGCAAAGGGAATAACAGAAGTTTCACTTGTTGTAGGCATTGCTGCAAAAACAAGACAGGACGTAATGCGTGAGGTTCTAAAAACAGCAGGAGATAAGAGTGACAGCATCACATTCAAGATGCCTAGCGATACTGCAATCCCAAATCCACCTAAATACGGAGACCTTAGCCTTTCAGATTCTTTCACACAATACATTACTGTTGTAAAGAAGGACAAGATTACAGATAGTCCCCTTCCGGGTGCATCAATAAAAGTAACAAACGAGGAAGGCAAGGTTAAGAGTGTGACAACGGACAGCAATGGTACCGGAACAGTATCATTCACATATTCTTGCAGTACAAAGTCATACAAGTACTTTGCTGACACGGGAGACCTCACAAAAGCTGAAATTCAGAGTTCTCTTGACAATGGCATATACATCAATAGAGAAGCGGCTGAAAATGATGCAAGAGCAGCACTAAATGAAATGATGTGGGTTGGAAAGAAATATTATGGCAAGGAAGTAAATGCTCCGGCAAATTATGACTTGATGGATGCTGAGCAGGAAACAACATTGTCAGGAAATAATGCAAAGGAAACACTCACTTTCTATGATGAACCTGTAAACATTGAGACAGGCGTTGCTCAGTATGACGGATACTACTATCAGGAAGTAGACATTGGAAAGGTAAACTCAGAGAATATGAACTACATTCTTCCTGACGTTCCATTCCAGACATATCCTAAAGATGTGGGTAACGGAAGTACTCTTATCGGAATCATCTATGCTGATGCAACAGGACAGATTCACAAGATAATTGATGAAAACGGAATTGACCTAACTCTATCAGATGCGTCAGATGATTATGCGTACGACAGAACAAACAAATACCAATCAGCATTTTTTACAACTTATGCAAAGAAGGGTGCAACAGTTGTAAACGCAAACACAAATGCAAACGGTGTAATACGTGTGGGATACCTGTACAAGATAAATGCTGTTGGAAACTACAGCTATGTTAAGGATTACAGTTCATTGACAGGTGCACGTAAGAAAAAGGCTGATGAATTAATCAATGAAAAAGGCTACTTCATGGATGAGTCAAAGGCACTTGCCGCAGCAAAGAACAAGGTTACAGACCAGTTTTCAGAAATAAGTAATACATACTTTGCCTGGGAAAATCCTGTAAACATAAAGAATCCATATGATAATAAGATTTATTGGGACTTGGCAAGATACATAAATGAAATGCCAAAAGATTATATGGATTATTTATCAAGAAGCAGAACAATAACCAAATATCTGGAAATAAAACCTAATGAATTAGAATCAACATATGCAAAGACAACAGGAATCGTAGCTTCAGACAAAGAAGTATTTTCAGATGGTTGGTCCACAAATTAAATATAAAAAGAGTGTGAGCAGAGTGGCATAAGTCACTTCTGTTTGCACTTTTTTATTAAAAATCTGTAAACTTTAATTTTAGGGTTATAAAAGTTACAGGTTCAGCACATCAAACATGGTAAACTGTAAACAGAATAAAATATTTAATTTATGGAGGAAACATATATGAGAAAAAAGTTTATGGCTATAATTTTAGCAACATCAATGATGTTAACTGGAATTAGTTTTCCGACATCTGTGTATGCTGCAAATTCAATTAAACAAACAAAAATATTACAAAACAAAGATGATACATATACTTTAGAAAACTATGTAACTTCTCTTGATGAAGCAATATCAGTTGAAAAGAAGTATTTCTTAGATAATAAGGTCGAAACATATAAGTTGACAGTAGATGCAGATGCAGACTGGAAAAATAAAGTGTTGGTTGGATGTGGGTATTATTTTTGGAGTACTATAGATAATGGTGACGCAAAATATTACAATATGAATTCAGGTATAACTTGCTTTGAAAAAGATCAGGAAGAACTTACTGATAAAGATGGGAAAAAATATATTGTAATGACAATAACTAATTTTGGCTATGATGAATTTTTAGAACATAGAACTAAATTACAAGAAGTTAAGAAAAAGTTCCTAGCAACAATGCCGAACCTTGATGAAATGAGTGACTACGAAAAGGTTTTAGGAATATTATCGTTTATGTCCTACATCAAATACGGATTTGACGAAAAAGGTAACACAATTGATGATGCATATACAACACTTACAGGTGGAAAGGCAACTTGTGGAGGCTTTTCAAGTGCCTTTAATTTCTTGGCAAAAGCGATTAACTTAGAATCTAAGCAGATAATAAATCCCGGAGTACACGGATGGAATGTTGTAAAGATATGTGGTAAATGGTACGAAGTTGAGCCTCAGTCAGAAAATAACCCAAAACAAAGTGATGATACAAGAAACATGAATATGAAAAGTGTATTAAGAGGAACAACTACAATGGCTGAAAAAGGAAGTCCTTGTGAATATGGCGATTTGCGAGAATCTCTTCCAGTAAGCGAAACTGACTACATGGATTACAAGGAACACAATTATACAAACCATGTAATCAAGTGGAATGGAAACAAGGCGACTTTCTATAAAACCTGTAGTGATTGTGGTGAATATGAAAATGACGGCTTTGAATATGACAGTAAGTATAAGTTTTATCACTTGGTAGACAGAAAATATACCGGTACGGACTGTGATGTAACAAAAGTATCAGAAACAAAGTGCGGTGACGCAACAGTTACAAGGTATGAAGCAAGTGTTACGGTTGACGGCAAGAATTATACATCAGAGCATACAGTTATTGATGGGGAATGTAGTCATACTGTAAAGGACAGCGACATCAAGGTTATCAGGAAGGCAACCTGCTCTGAAGAGGGAGAGGTTGAAAAGACATGCGAAACCTGTGGCTATACATGGACTGAAACAACGCCAAAAACAGAACATCATTATGTTACAACAACACAAAAAGTAGATACCTGTGAGGAAAAGAGCGAATATACAGTTGAAAAATGTAGCATGTGCGGTAGCATTAAGGAAACATCAAAGAAACTCTACTACTCAGCACACGACTTCCAGTTTACAAGTCACAAGAAAGAGCCTACCTGTACGGAAACAGGTGAAGACATTTACACATGCACAAAGTGTAATAAAACAGAAATAAGGGAAGTTGCAGCGAAAGGTCACGGAGAAACGGAACTTGTAAACGTAAAGGAACCAACCTGTGAGGAAGATGGTTATACAGGTGATGAAAAGTGTAAGGTCTGCGGACAGATTGCAAAAAAAGGAAAGACAATTGAGAAACTAAGACATCAGCTAATAGGATATAATGAGAAAACATATAAAACTGAGGCTGATGCAGAACATGAGGGATTAACATTAAAGTACAGTTACGACATGTTCATTGTAGAGTGCAAACGTGAGAATTGCAGTTATCGTTCAGAAAGCGTGGATGAATCAACTAAAAGACTTGCAGGCTGGATATTGGCAGATGGAACTGAAGTTGAAAAGGAAGATGGTTGTAAGTACGAATACGTAAAGGACGTAAGTGGAAACTGGATGGTTAAAAAGATTGATGGAACAACTAAGCCAGCGGAAAATCCAACAACAAAACCTGCAGGTGCAGTAAAACCATTTGGTGAAACTTCAGGCAAGAAGAATGAGCCAGCAGAAACAAAGATGAAAGTACCTGCAAAGGTAAAAATAAGTTCTGCCAAAAACTTAAAGGGTAAGAAAATCGCTATAAAATGGAAAAAGGTGAAGAAAGCCACGAAGTACCAGGTCAAGGCTGTTTGTGGCAAGAAAACAATAATTAAGACAACCAAGAAGACAAGCTATACCATAAAGAAGCTCACAAAGGGCAAGAAGTACAAAATATATGTAAGAGCATACAATAAGTATGGTTATGGCAAGTGGAGCAGGGTTAAGAAGGTTACAATAAAGAAATAGTATTTCAATCGGCAGTATGTCACACAAAAGACGTTCTAAAAGAATAGCTGATGAAATTTTGAAAGTTATGAGAGGTAATACATATGAAAAACAAAATTAATAAAGCAATGAAAGTTTTAAAAGTTGTACTGAATATTTTTATGTGGGCGTGTGGAATGGTATTCATATTATTTCTTTTTTATGACAATGATTCCGAAGAGACAGCAATGCTGATACATAGCACATTTGGATATTTCATTACATTTTTGATTCTTTATGTTTTGTACAGAATGGTGATAAAAATAATTTTTCGCATAGACAACACGGACTTCAATAAAGATGCATAGAAATGACAAAAGATGGAGATAAGAAAAAATGAGAAAGAAAATATCAGCATTGTTTGTATTAACCGGGATAATTTTGCTTGCGCTGGTTGTGTTTCAGTACCATAAGGTGAACAATGTCTACACAAAGTTGGAAAAACAGGTGGTGGAAGAAAAAGCCGTAAGGAAAAAGAAGGAAAAAGTCATAAACTGGAAAAAACTCCAGTCAATTAACAGGAACATAGTTGCTTGGCTGTACATTCCCGGAACAGGTGTGGACTATCCTGTAATCAAGGCAACAGATAATGACTTTTATCTAAGCCATGACATGTACGGAAAAAGTTCAATATATGGTTCAATATATCTGGATGCACGCTATTATCAGATGGAGGACATTAATGAAGCAGATAACATTATCATATACGGACACAATATGGGACATTGGAATACATCAATGTTTGGCAAGTTAATGAAGTATAAGAAGCAGGACTATTGTTCAAAGCATAAGGACATTTATCTGTATACTCCGACTGACAACAGCAAGTACAGGATAGTAAACATATTAAAAACTACCAGTAAAAATAAATGGTATCAGTTTACAAGTCTAAGCAGTAGTGAAATATCATTAGATGAACTGAAGAAATCATTAAAAGCCGGAGCTTTATATGAATGCAATGATTTAAAGGAACATAGCAACAAGTTCATAACACTTTCAACTTGTGATTATGACGGAAATTATAGAATACTCTTAGTTGGAGAAAAATATGAAGAGTAGAAATGTATAAGGCGTTGGTTAAGAACTAGCGTCTTTTTTATTGCGATAATAACAAAAATTCCTATTTAGATTGTATTATATGATATACTGTAAACATAAGAAAACATATGATGATTTTCAGGAGGAGAAAAATGAAAAAGACTAAATATGTAGTGGCAGGTTTAGTGGCAGTAGGAGTTATTGCTTTAGGAATAGAAATGTTTGCACCTAAAAAGGTGAACATACAGGAATATGTAGATGCAGAAGTAAAAGGAGTTAGCGGAAAAGGAATCCTTAGATATGAAATTATGAATTATTTCCCAAAAGAACTCGGAGTTAAACTCAAAGCCAGCAAAACAAAGAACATAAAGAATGGAGACGTAATCAAATTTGATGTAAGCTGCAATGATGAAAAATGCAAAGAATATGGAATCACGCTCACAGATAAGCATGCGGAATGGACTGTTGGTGGCTTGGCTGACTATTCGAAAAAAGATGGAAATGTAAAAGAAGGACACAAATTTTACGCAACAACAGACATGAATGATGAGATTGCCAAAGTACTGCTTGATACAATGGAAAAGGATCTAAAAGATGAAATAGATTATGAAAATGGTTTAGGTAGCAGTTCAGAGCTTAGTTTTGTATCTGGAAGATTGTTAGGAATATATACAGATAAGGATACAGGAAACGGTACAAATGTATTGGCTGAATTTATTGTTAAGGATCATCAGGAAAATAAAAAGATGTTTTTGTGTTTTGACTTTTTTGAGCTAAAGGATTATGTTACGGGAACAGACATCAAGAACTTTAATAATGAGTCCTATATTAATTCATTGGAACACAAAACAGATTCTTTCGGAATGAGTATGTCCTATGCAAAAAATCAAAATGAAGTAGACAAGCTGATGGAAAAAGAGAATTTGGTTCTTACAGAATACAAGTATCCACAATAAACTAAAAAAATAACGGTACGCTCTTATGTAGCGTTAGATTTGCGGGAACCAGTTAAAGAAAGAGAGGTGAATGAAATATGAATGGATTTACTATAATGGCAGACAGCCACAAGAAGCTAATGGAACAAGGGGTGATTGACAGGGACACCGCTGAAAAAGAGATACGCATATATGAGTTTCTCGCCACTTGCGATACTGATGATTTTTGCCGAATGGTAGACAGCTCCGCGTTCAATGACATTATCAGAGCATTTCTGAAAATGGCAGTTGATAATGCCGACATTGATGAAAAGTCAAAAGAAAAAGTTATCGGTCAGCTCCGTTGGATATTTGATGAAAAGCCAGCAAAGGAGGTTTTACAAAATGGCTAATATATATAATTTTGAATTAGGAGAAATTGATGACGAGCTTGTGGAAGAGTACAAAAAACTGCTTTTAAAATATTGCAAGCAGATAAATGATCCGAATGCGATAGGCAGTAAGGTAGCAAGAGGTGAATTGGAGTTGACAGACTACCTAGTGTTCCAGAGTGCAATATGCTATGCCAAAGAATATCTGAAAGGGGTGATTGAGGAGTAGAGATAATGCAAAATATATGTACTAAGGAACGTTAAGAGAGTATTAGTAAATATGTACTCACAATAAACTAAAAAAATAACGATACGCTCTTATGTACCGTTATTTTTTTATAACGGGAGATATTATTGCAAAGCTCTTTCCTTTAATAACTTGTTTAATGTAGGTCTGCTGACATTTAGAAGTTTTGCAAACTCCGTTTTTGTCATATGCCTATTATGATATTTGTCATAAAGTTCAGAAAACTCGCTTTCATTGATTTTCTTCACTTGCCCGCCTTTATACTTGCCTTGCTGTTTTGCTATGGCTATTCCTTCCCTCTGACGTTCGAGAATATTTTCCCTTTCAAAAGTATTAATGGCAGCAATCATTGTTAACATTAATTTGCCTGTAGGTGTAGTAGTATCTAAATTTTCTTTAGTACTTATTAGATTTACTCTTTTGTCCTGCAAAAGCTCAACTATTTCTAACAGGTCCTTTGTACTTCTTGCTAATCTGTCGAAAGAATGAATATAAATTGTATCACCCTCCCTCACAAAGTCCAACATTTCTTTTAATTTAGGTCTATTGGCATCTTTGGCTGAAATCTTTTCTATGTACCATTTATCTATTCCAAACTTTTCTAATGCCTTAACCTGTCGTTGCTCATGCTGTTCTACCGTACTTACTCTACAATACGCCACGTTCATTCATATCACCTCTGTTTTTTAGATTCTCTTATTTCATAATACAAATATAGCAGAATGTAAAATGTAAATCAAATACTTTATTTACAAAATGTAAAATGAATAGAAAACATATTTGTATTTTACAATAACTGCACGTCAAAAAATGTAAATTGTGGGTATGCTCTGTTTTTACACAAAAAAATGCTATGCAAATAAAAAATCAATTGACAAACCCTACAATGCAGTATATAATAAAAGAAAAAAGATACTGCATTGCAGCATAGAGAAAAAGGAGACGAAAAAAGATGGATTTAAAGTTAGTTAGAAAAATAAAGGGCTTGTCGCAACAGGACGTTTCAGACATATTAGGTATTCCAGTGAAAACAATACAGTCTTGGGAATCAGAAAGTAGAAAAACTCCTGCGTACACAAAAAAACTCATAAATGAAAAAATCTTAAACATGTCAATAGATGAAATGAAAGATAATTTAAGGTTCATTGTTTTGAATGATAATAACGAAAGAGAATATTGGGGAACAAAAAGTGAATGTGAATCTTATGTAAAAAAATTTCCAACGTATACAATTGTACAATATTTCGAATTGATGAAAAAACAGGATTATGAAAAAAAATACAATGAATACATAAAGGAATTGAGTAAAGAAGAACAGGAGGAAACAGTGATGGTCGACAATAAAGAATATAAGAAAAGTGACATAGATTTTAACAAAAAATATTATGGGAGTCTTAGTGAATATACGTTTGAAGCATTAAATCCACAAGAACAAAAAGCATGTATTGAAGCGTTGAAAACATTAGGATATTATGATGTGGCAGAACATGTTGAGTCACTTAATGATTGGCTTCAAGATGACACAATATCAATTTCTACCTGTAGAAACAAAAGGGATGTTGTATGGATTCTTACAGACACGCAAGAATGTTGCCTATACATTGATACATTGGAAGAATTAAGCCAAGAGGAAATAGAAGAACAGTTATTATAATGAAGTGTTATGAGTATAAGGAGAAGTTAATGACAAATTTAGAAACTATGAAGTGTGAAAGTTTGTTAGATGAAGCAATCGCATATGCAAAAGCTGCAAGTGTAAGTTTTGACAATGCTTTAAAAGGTTCTGATTCAGCAGATAAACGTATTTCAGAAAGGGTTGCTTGGAGAAATAAAGGTTACGCAGAAGGTATTTATGTAGCACTTGTAAAAACTGGATTTAAAAATGAACGAATGCAGGAATTAGAAGAATTAATAAAGTGGTACTAATTGGTAATTTAGATTGGAAATAACAACTTATACTATTACTAAATCAAAAATAGAGGAGTGCAGGAATGAATGAATTTTTAGGTTTGGAAGAAAAAACCATAAACATATGTAGAGAATTAAAACCAATTGGAAAAACAAGAAGTAACATTGATAAGTTTAAAGCAATGGAAGATGATGATTTCATTTATAAAAATAAGTATGTAATCAATGACTTATTAAAAAAGGTAGCAATGGAAAAGGTGGAAAAGGCTCTGAAAAGCATAAGCAAGGAATTGGACTTTTCTGAAATGTTTGCATTAATGGAAACTCTTGATGAAATGCAGGGTGAAGAACGTAGGGAAGTATTTCAAAATCTGTTTGCGGAAAGAATAGCATTGCTAAATGAATTATCCACTGTGCTTGACTTTAAGTTTACAAATAAAAAGACCATTGAGGTTATGCTGCCTGAATATGTCGAAAATCACAATTTTAAGAACAAAGACGAACTTATGAAAATGGTTGAAATAATAAAACCACGTCAGGCAAAATTCGAAAGATTTGAGAAAAACATTGATTCACTTATAAACATGAATTTAAAGAAAGGCTCTTTATCATACAGAATACTTGTTGAGAATCCTCAAATCCATTTGGAAAATGTTAGGCTGCTTACAAGATTTGATTATGCAGGAATATTAAGAGAAGAACCGGATGAAGTTATTTCATTTTGCAAAAATTCAAGTCTGGACGATTATAATTCATTATTGTTTCAGAAAAACATTGATGTTTATAATTATTGCGTTGGGGTTATCAATCAGAAACTTAATGAATATTGTCAACAAGAAAAATTATCATATTCAGAGCTAGAATTGAAAACATTAAGAAAATTGCCGTTAAGTGAAAGAAAATCTTTCTTTGATAAAATTCCTTTTTTTGAAAGTGATAAAGAACTTGTAGAATCTTATAATAAATTAGTTACAAAACTTAATAATCATTCATTTAACAGTGATGTTTTAAGCAATGATTCAAATATTTACATAAAAAGTAATAAAATTAATAACTACTCAAACATTGTATACGGAAAATGGAGCACCATAAATGATTGCTTGGAAGAGTACTGTAATGAATATGGAGAAAAAAAGGAAAAGGTACTAAATAATATCAGTGTTTATGATATTAACAACATGGTTGAGGAATTTTCTGAAAAGTTAGAAATTCCATATAATAATAATTCCCTGCAACAAATCATAGAGTTTTCTTTTGCAAATACAAAATATGCGAAATGTGACATTCCTATGATTTCGCTTCGAAATGATGAATGTAAGGAAAAATATGAAATCAAGAAAAATCTTGATAAGGCAATAGAATTTATCAGGTTGCTTAGATTATTTGATACTGAGAATGAGAATTTTTCATTTGATGCAAAGCAGGAAATAGAAAAGACATTGGAGATTTATAATGACGTTAACTTGCTATATAACATGGCAAGAAATTACATCACCCAAAAAGGTAACAATAAAATTAAAAAAACTCTGAGTTTTTCAACATCAGGCTTTGCAGGCGGATGGTCTGAAAGTGTCGAAAATACAAAAAGGGTATTTTTGATGAAGGATGACTTAGGCAGCAAATATCTTGGAATTTACAATTTAATTGGATGTAAGGCAAATGGTAAAAGTGTAAGCTCAGTTTCACGAACCATAAAGGAAAGTCTAACAGAAGAAAAAACAGAAAAGCAATGTTATAGAAAGATGGTATGTAGTGTTACTTCTGATGTAAAAAAATCAATTCCACGATTATTTGTTAACTCTCAATTACCTGAGCCTGAACTCACCAGGTTTAAAAAGAAGGAATACAATGATGACGAGAAGTTCTTAGCATTCATAATTGACTTTATAAAAGAAAAAATTGAAAAGCATGAAACATGGAGATCGTATAACTTTAACTATAAGGAGCATTATGAATCATATGATGAATTTTGCAACGACCTGCAAAAACAGGGATACATTCTAAAATGGAAGTACATTGAAAAATCAATAATTGATGAATTGGTGGATAATGGATGCATATATTTGTTTAAAATAAGTAGCAAGTATGACAGATACAACTTTAAGAAATCAATTCACGAAAAGTATATTGATGCTCTATTTTCAGATGAAAATGAAAATGGTAAGCTAATAAAGTTGTTGGGAAATGCAGAAGTATTTTACAGAGAGCCACAAATTAAAAATCCATACATTCATAAAAAAGGAAGTATACTTGTAAACAAACATTATGCCAATGGAAAAACAATAGGTTCTGAATATTCAGAAATTGCTAAAAATATTCAAGGTACAACAGTAGATGGAATTGTCACAAAGATATGTGACAGAGACATCATTAAAGACGAGAGATATACAAGGGAACAGTTTTCAATTCACATTCCCGTTAAGATAGGAAATATCAGTTCAAAAGAAAAGGTAGATTCACTGGCGATTGAAAAATTAAAAAAGCCACATAACACTATTGTAATAACAAGAAGCAATAACCATTTTCTTTATGCAGTTGTCTTTGATGATAAAATGAATGTTTTAGAAAAACGTTCTCTAAATGTAGTAAAAGGCGTAAATTATAAGGAAAAATTGGAAATAGCAGAGGATTTAAAAAAGAAAGATGCGTCATCTTGGAAAAAAATAAAAAGTACAAGTGGTTTAATGGACGGCTACATTTCATATGCCATAAGAGAAGTTGCTGACCTGGTACTAAAATATGATGCAATGGTTGTATTGGAAAAAGCCACAGTAAATGGAGGTTCATTTAACCTGTTGTCTACAAGAACGTATGAAAAATTCAAGAATGCCCTAATTAATAAATTACAATTTTTAAATGATGTATCTAAGAAAGATACTGAACCTGGAGGTGTGTTAAATCCATATAATCTAACACATGCGGATAAAGATAAAGATTTTGAAAAAGAACTAAACGGAATTGTGTTGCAAATCCCAGCGTTTTACATGGCAATGAAAGACATTAATTCAGAGTTTGTTTTATTAAAAAGCCCATATGCCAAGAATCAATCTCAAAGAAAAAATCTTGTAAATAAATTTAAAAATTTTAATTTTAATAATGAAAAGAATGTATTTGAACTTGAATATGATTCAAAAAAATTTAACAGCAAGTATAAGAATACATTTATTTGTGACAGCTTTGGCGAAAGAATCATAAGGCAGAATGGTGAAACAGAGAGAGTTAATCTTACTGATTACATTAAACAAAACTTATCGGAGAATGGATTAGACTTTAGAACTGGAGAAAATCTTTATTCCATATATGATGAACAAAATAAAAGTCATGTAAACGCTATATATGAAAGCATTAAATTAATATTACAGATGTATAATTTTGATTCAAATGAAGCATATTATGTCTCTCCTGTAAGTCATACCATTATTACAGATTCCAATTGCAGAGAGATTGTTCAAAGCATTAATTTGTATAAAAAAGCAGTAGAACTTGCTAAGCAGTATTATATTTAATTTAAGTTGCAAACCTTAGTCTTAATGCTGAATAATTTTATATTTAGCTTGAAAGATACCTAAAAAGTTGTTAAACTTACATAATAGATAGTATTGATATGAGTCCTTGTCTTGTTTAAAATGATGAGGCAAGGATTTAGTACTATTGTAAAATGCCTACTTGATAGGTTTGGGTTAATGAAAGTTGAGATAAAAAATTTAGTACTATTGTAAAATGCCTACTAGATAGGTTGCTGATTCAATACTTTTGCAGCATTGATTTAGTACTATTGTAAAATGTCTACTTGTTAGATTATGGGATTTCGCCTGTTTTCTTTCTTATTTAAATAATAATTTAAAATGTCTACTTGTTAGATATAAAGTATTAATTCTTATTTTTGATCTATTTAAATAATAATTTAAAATGCCTACTTGATAGGTTCCTATGGTATTTATCTTTTGGTAGCAATTTAGTACTATTGTAAAATGCCTACTTGATAGGTTATATTGTAGGTAACATTAATTCTGTTATTTAGTACTATTGCAAAATGCCTACTTGGTAGGTAAGAAATCAGTAAACGAAGATGTAAAATTTGGTACTAATGCAAAATGCCTACTTGATAGGTACTGTTCCCATGATAGTAACGCCTATATTTAGTACTAATGTAAAATGCCTACTTGGTAGGTGAGGTTTGTCAACAGTTTTATAAGATAATTTGGTACTAATGCAAAATGCCTACTTGGTAGGTTGATATTTTTCAATTAGATATTCGATTAATTTAGTACTATTGTAAAATGCCTACTTGATAGG